>Ga0074198_1001112_pt1 | contig 20078 bp, 20 predicted proteins | sample EPASupsiteSAE323_FD_64527 | JGI IMG/M metagenome (GOLD analysis project Ga0074198, IMG submission 64527) | Bioremediated contaminated groundwater from EPA Superfund site, New Mexico - Sample SAE3-23 | ecosystem: Environmental > Aquatic > Deep subsurface > Groundwater > Contaminated ...
GAAAAATGATTTCCGCAAGCGAAACATTGTAGTTTTCCAAAAAGACCACTTTAATTCTGTCGTTAATAGCTGGGTCATTATTTATCATATTTCCAAGTGAAGTAATCAGCTTAATAATCTTCTTTGCAAAGTAATAACTTGGAGCGGCTTTACCTGCAAAAATAAATGTCCGTGGGACAACATCAAGCGACGGATTCTCTTTTAATCTGTTATACAAATCCATTATTCTAAACGCATTAAGAAGCTGTCTTTTGTATGCATGTATCCTTTTTACCTGAACATCAAAGATTGAATCGGCATTAATATTAATAGAGTACTTATCTTTGATATATTTTGCCAATTTTTCTTTGCCTGCCTTTTTGGCTGAAATAACCTTTTCCTGGAAAGCAGGATTTACATCATGCGAAAATCTTACTAAATCAATAAGGTTTGACGGATGGTAAATCCAGCTATTTCCGATTGCTTCTGTTATTGCATCAGACAGCAGTGGATTAGATTTCAACAACCATCTACGATGAGTAATTCCGTTTGTCTTATTATTAAACTTGGTAGGTGTATAATCATAAAAATTTTTCAAAACGTCTTTTTTGAGTATCTCTGTGTGTACTTCAGCAACTCCATTTACACTATAGCTTCCGACAATTGCCAAGTGTGCCATTTTCACATATCCTTCAGCCATAATCGCCATATCTCTAATTCTGTCCCAATCTCCGGGCATTTTATTCCAAAGTTCTTTGCAGAATCTCTCATTTATTTCATTAATTATCATAAATATCCTAGGCAAAAGAAACTTGACTGTATCTATAGGCCACTTTTCTAAAGCTTCAGGCATTATTGTATGGTTAGTGTAAGAAATAGTCCTTGTGGTAATATTCCACGCTTGTTCCCACTCCATGCCTTCTTCATCTAAAAGTATCCGCATAAGCTCGGGAACCGCCATTGCTGGATGAGTATCATTTATATGTATTGCAACTTTTTCATGGAGCTTTGCAACAGAGCCATTACTCTTTTTGAATCTTCGGACTATGCTCTGCAATCCAGCCGATACCATGAAGTATTCCTGTTTAAGTCTTAACCTTCTGTTTTCAAAGTTTGAATCATCAGGATATAGTACTTCTGATATTGCCTCAACCTGAGTTTTATACTCTGCCGCCTTCATATAATCACCCTTGTTAAATGAAGCAAAATCAAATTCAGATTTAGCAGATTCTGCGCTCCATAAACGAAGAGTGTTTACACAATTGCCATCATAACCCAAAATAGGAATATCATACGGTACAGCTAGTATCGGATCATAGTTTTCATGAATGAAAATCACTTTACCGTCCTGATTCTCAACCCTTATATTTCCACCAAACCTAACCTCTACTGCTTTATCTACTTTTCTAATTTCCCATACATTATGTTCTCTTAGCCATGTGTCAGGGAGTTCAACCTGATAACCCTCAACAATTTTTTGTGTGAATAAACCGTATTTGTACCTTATTCCACAACCATGACCAGGAATCCCCAAACTTGCAAGAGAATCCAAGAAACAAGCTGCAAGCCTTCCAAGCCCTCCATTTCCGAGTCCAGCATCAGGCTCAATTTTTTCCAGCTCTTCAAGGCTTATTCCAATTTCATTTAATCCTTCTTCGCAAATATCCCTAACGTTTAAATATAAAAGATAGTCCCCAAGCAATCTTCCCAATAAGAATTCCATCGATAGGTAAAAGACTTGCTTGTCTCCTTTTTGAAGATATCGGCTGTTTGTCTGTGCCATCTTTTTGTTTATTGATTCTTTAATCATAGATGCTAGAATGTAGTATTTATCGAATGTTGAAGCGTCATCAATAGACTTGCCGAGTAATGTCTTCATTTTATCTTTAAATGTATTTGCGAAGGTGATTTTATTTTTAAACATAAAGCACCTCCATAGACAATGTATTTAAAGAATAGTATTACAGACCTACTAAGATTTGTTTATGCTCTCATTATATATGAAACACAAAAAGACTTCAACGATTGTACTGTAATTTATCATTTCATGAATATAGAAAAAGGGGCATTTTAATAACTCCCCTTCGGCGTCCCGTTTCTCGCCTTGCCCCAAGTTTCAACTCCTCCTACCCCTTCAAACCCAGTATTAGTATCTGCAACAATTTCATTAACTGCAAGTACTTTTCCGATTGCACCAATAGAAACCTTAGCCGCAACAACCACCGGATCAAACATATGAATAAATACCCTTTTGGGTGAACTTGCATAATTTGCTCCAGCCGCAAGGATTGCTTCATAATTTGACTGGCATGCTCCTGCAAAAATTACAAGCTCATCAAGAGAGCTTTTAAGCTTTCTTGCTTCTGTTACCGCATCTACGAAATATAATGAATTCCTGTAGTTCTGCATGTTATTAAAATCTGAAATTCCCTTAGTCATACCATCGTGTCCTGTAAGTACCAAAATATCAGGTCTATACTGCTGAAGAAGAGCCTTAACCTTCAATGGCTGTTCCTTCTCCGGCACATCAATAACTATCGCTTCTGCACCAAGTCCTTGGTAGTACTCCTTACATTTGTCCAAGTAATCCATGGCACCATCAACATGAAGAATTTTACCAGTTTTTGTAAAAGATTGAATTCCTCTTTGAAAGCTTCTTCGTAAAAAGCCTGCATTTCCCGCTGCTTTTTTATTGGTTTTAAACCGGAGCCTTTCAGCCTCTTTATCAGAAACAAGTTCTAAATCCGACTCAGGCGAATCAGCTTCAATTCTAAAATTGACACCTTTTAATGTTAGTATTCGCTCACCATTACGCACTTCCTGTATGTCTGCAACTTTAAATTTAGTATCAGACCCATATGATTTTCTTGCTACAATATCTCCAATTTTTATTTCCGGCATTTTGCAGCCTCCAATTCTTTTTCTACATCTTATGTAAATCCGTATTTGTATTGTGAATGATAAATCTGAATTAAAGTCCTTTTTTTGCACATAATATTTTTGAAATCAATTTATGGAGGTAAAATTATGAAAGTTACAAGAACAAATCAGCCCATAAGCAGGGTAAAATGTGTGGTAAGCACTTGTGAATATCATCAACCTGGAGATAACTGTTTAGCAGAAAATATCGAGGTTCATCCTAAAATTGCAAAATCAAACAGCGATACCGACTGTGCAACCTTCACAGCAAAAGGATAGAAGTAAGGGGCGGGAGAAATCTCCCGCCCCTTACTTCTATCCTTTCTGATATAATATTGCTATCAAAATATTCGGAGGGATAGTGCCATTTTTTTATATAATAAATTTTCAGATTATCTAAAGAACAAATATGGAGCAAAGGTTTATAAATTGCCTGTGAACATCCCCTCTACCTGTCCTAACCGTGATGGAACTATCAGCTCCAAAGGTTGTATTTTCTGCGGCGAAGAAGGAGCAGGCTTTGAAACTCTTTCGAGCTCTTTAAGTGTTAAAGAACAGCTAACTGCCAATAAAAGTTATATAAGCAAAAAATATAAGGCAGAAAAGTTTATTGCTTATTTTCAAAACTACTCTAATACCTATCTTCCTTTTCAGCAATTTAGAAATTATATATCCGAATCTATAGTCGAGGGAGTTTCAGCAATATATATATCAACAAGGCCAGACTGTATATCTCAAGAACAACTTGATTTCTTAAAAGAGCTCCAGTTATTAAAAAAAGTAGATATAGTTCTTGAAATCGGCCTTCAAACTGCAAATGAAAATACTTTAAAAATCTTGAACCGCGGTCATTCAGTCGAAGATTTTATAAAATCAGTTAATAAGATTAAAGCTGCCAATCTTGAAGTATGCGCGCATTATATTGTTGATCTTCCGTGGGACAGCCTTGATGATGTAACGACAGGCGCAAAACTACTTACCAATTTAAATGTTGATCAGGTAAAAGTACATTCTCTTTATGTTCTTGAAAACACTGTATTAGGCGATATGTATAAAAATAATCAATTTGAACCTGTATCACTTGAAGAATATATCAACAGAATTATATGCTTCCTCGAAAATCTTTCTCCAGGAATTGTTGTACAACGTCTTATCGGAAGAGCTCCAAAGGAAAGAACCCTGTTCTGCAATTGGGGCATGAGCTGGTGGAAAATAAGAGATATGATAGAGGAAGAAATGCAGAAAAGAAACACTTTTCAGGGTAAAGCTCTTGAATAAAAGCAAAGGCTCCGTCATATGACGGAGCCTTCTTATGCCAACTTTGAGCGAAACTAAATATTGAATAAATCGTTCATACTGTAGAGTCCCGGAGCTTTTCCAACTATGAATTTCGCAGCATTGACAGCACCTTGAGCGAATGCAATACGATCCACAACTTCGTGGCTAAATCTGAGAATCTCTTTCCCTGCCGTCATCTTCACTTCATGGATACCAATGATATCTCCTTCTCTTATAGATTCAATCGGAATATCCTCAGCCGTACCTCTTACGGACTGAATCCTTTCTTTTATTGTTTTTGCAGTTCCGCTAGGAGCATCCTTCTTTCTTGTATGGTGCCATTCTGTAATCTCAACTTCCACATTTACCCCAAGCTCCTGATAATATCTTACCGTAGCGGCAATAAATTTAATTAGAAGGGTTGCACCAATAGAAAAGTTTGAAGCCATCAATATTGGTATTTGTTCAGATGCCTTGGCAATTTCTTTTCTCTGCTGTTCGGAATGACCCGTTGTACCAATTACCAAAGGAACCTCCCATTTAATAGCATATCCAAGAAAACTACTCAACGCTTCCGGCGAGGAACCATCAATTATTACATCACACCCAACAGCGTCTTCATCCAAACTTTGAAATACTGGGAAGTTGAATTGTTGGCTTTCGCTTGCATCTATACCGGCAACAACCTGCATATCCTTCCTTTTTTCTACCTCTGTTGCAACTAAACTGCCCAATTTACCGCATCCTTGAATAACGACCTTAGTTTTCATCATTTTACTCATCCTTTCTTTTCAAAACTCTTTGAAAAAGTTACCTCTATGCAACCCGCAAATCTGCGCTTGCATCCCACCTTTTGGTCATTTATCTCTCATAAATAGGATAGGTATATAATGAATTTGATTATATACCGTTATTTTCTAGTAGTCTACAATTTTTTTAAAAATGCAATTTGTGATGTTAAGCATTCGGGGTGAATTCTTAGGTTTTTAATTTTTTTATTTAAACCTCACCCTCACTCCCTCTCCTACATTAAGGGAGGATTAGTCTGGAATACCAAGTAATAGCAAGAATTTTTAGAATTATAAGATAATAACTCCCAGCATTACTAATGTTCCATACCCTAGCTTCCTTCTCCTGATGAGGGAAAAAGGTCGGGGATGAGGGCCAAAAGCTTTAATTTCTAATTAGACTTGATTTAATGGAACGAAAAAATACCCACCAGTTTTTTATCTGATGGGTATTTTATAATTATCAATTTTTGAATAATTTTATTGTAGTCCCCTTACCTCGCATTGCTTGAACATATGCTTTACGTTGTCAGAAACCTCCATTATATAATCCTTTTTATAAGGTATCTTGCTAGAATAATCTTCATCAAGCGTAACCTTATTCCTGAACTGCTGAATTACATACTTATTGCTTCCTTCCACATATCCCGCAATCTCTTTCATATCTGTGTGATCTAGGTCAGGCAAAAATGTTGTCCTGAATTCATAATCTACATTGCTCGCTATAAGAAGTTTTATAGTTTCTTTTATTTTATCAGTGTTAACAAAACATCCTGCGACTTCATGATATTTATCAATGGTAGCTTTGATATCGACAGCTACATAATCAACCAGATTATTGTCAACAAGGTTCTTTACAACAGCGGGATTAGTACCGTTTGTGTCCAACTTTACCTTATATCCCATTCCTTTAATTGAACTAATAAGGTCTTCTAGCTCCTCATGAATTGTTGGTTCTCCACCGCTTATACAGACAGCATCAATGAATCCTCTTCTCTTTTCAAGATAGGCTAATACTTCCTGTGTGCTTATCTCCTCACTTCCCATTTCGCCTTGTGCAAGCGAAGGATTGTGACAGTATTTGCACTTAAGATTACATCCTGATAAAAATATTGTACTTGCTAAATAGCCTGGATAATCAATGGTTGATATCTTCTGAAAGCCACCGATTTTCATATGGCTTCCTCCTTGATTATATATTTCTTTCTGTTTGCATATTCTTCACTTTTACCTTCATTGTAATTGTTTATAGGTCTTAAGTAACCAACAACCCTTGACCAAATTTCAGTTTTTTCACCACAATCACCACAAACCTCCTGCTCACCCCTTAGATAACCATGATTCTTACAAATGCTAAAGGTAGGAGTAATTGATATATAAGGAAGTTTATATTTTTCAAATACCTTTTTAATAAGGTTTGCTGCAATTTTTGGTTCAGGTACACTTTCTCCAATATATAAATGTAATACAGTTCCTCCTGTATATAGAGATTGGAGTTCATCCTGCAAATCTATTGTTTCAAAAATATCATCAGTATATTCAACAGGAAGTTGCGTAGAATTTGTATAATAAGGAACATTTTCACCAGCTGTAATTATATCTGGATATTTTTGCTTATCCATTTTTGCAAGTCTATACGCAGTGCCTTCAGCCGGAGTAGCTTCGAGGTTATAGAAATGTCCTGTTTCCTGTTGAAAATCAGTTAAAATATCTCTGAGGAAATTCATTATTTCTATTGAAGCAGCCTGACCTTCTGGGGTTGTTATGTCTTTACCAATAAAGTTCAAAAGAGCTTCATTCATTCCAATAATTCCAATTGTATTAAAATGATTATACCAATATTCGCCAAAACGTTGCTTTATTGACTTTAAGTATCTTGCAGAATATGGATATAAACCGTTTTCAGTTTCTCTCTCAATAATTTTTCTTTTTATTTCAAGGGATATCTTACCAATCTCAGCAAGCTCTCTCAATCTATTTTTAAACTGATCCATGGAATCAGAAAGATATCCTACTCTTGGTAGATTTATTGTAAATACACCGATTGAACCTGTAAGGGGATTACTTCCAAATAGCCCTCCGCCTCTTTTTCTTAGCTCTGATGTGTCAATTCTTAGTCTACAGCACATTGAAAGAGCATCCTCAGGAGAAAGCGTAGAATTTATATAGTTCGCAAAATAAGGAATGCCATATTTTGCAGTTATTTTCATGTATGCTTCTATTACTGGAGAATTCCAATCTAGATCATTGGTTACATTTATTGTAGGTATTGGGAAGGTAAATACCCTTCCTTTTGCGTCTCCTTCTAGCATTACTTCACAGAAAGCCATATTAATCATATCCATTTCTTTCTGGAATTCGCCATAAGTCTTTTCCATATATTTCCCGCCAATTATTACTGGCTCTTTTTCAAGGTTTTTGGGAGCTTTTATGTCAAAGGTCAGATTAGAAAACGGGCATTGAAATCCTACCCTTGTTGGAACATTAATATTAAATATAAATTCCTGCATTGCCTGCTTCACTTGTGCAAAAGTAAGATTGTCATAATAAATAAATGGGGCTGAAAACGTATCAAATCCTGACCATGCTTGGGCTCCAGCAGTCTCTCCCTGGGTAGTAAAGGTTGAATTTACAACCTGACCCCAAAATGAACGCAGATGCTTGGCCGGGTTACTCTCTACTTTTCCTTCTACTCCTCCAAATCCTTCCATTAGAAGCTGTCTTAAATCCCAACCCGCACAATATGGGCCAAAGAAACCAAGATCATGTATATGACAATCTGCATTCTCGTGAGCCTTACGGACATTTTCTGGATAGACTTCATGAAGCCAGTAGTTTTTTGTAAATATTTCTCTAACATAATTGTTTAATCCATTTATGCTTTTTTGGGTATTTGCGTTCTCTTTTATTAACCAATCCATATCACCAAGATAATCTGAGAACATCTTTATCGTAGCTCCAATTAACGCATTTGATTCTCTTGAAGCATTTCTTTTTTCCCTGTAAAGAATGTAAGCTTTTGCAGTTTTTGCATGGCCGTTTTCAATCAAGACCTTTTCTACTAAATCTTGAATTTCTTCAACATGGGGAACTTTTCCTTGATAATCCTTGTGTAAGATGTCTGCAACCTGATCACAGAGGTTTTCTGCTCGGGAATAATCTTCTCCACCGCATGCACGAGCTGCTTTAAATATCGCTCTCGTAATTTTCTCTGGTATGAACTCATCGATAGTACCGTCTCTTTTCCTTATCTTGAGTATCATTTTTGTTCCCCCATTCTTTAATATAGTGATATGTATATAGAGTTATAAAGATGAAAAAAAATATTGTTCGGGAGTTCGTAATAACAATATTTTGTTATTTATATTATATTATAAACAAAATATGGTGTCTATATGTATTTAATAAAAAATCTGTGTGATATAGATTTTATTAAACTGGAATCATCTTTGCAAGAAGATAAAGTACCATAATTCTAAAATAATATCACTTCTTGTCCAATCTTTATTATTTTCTATCTGTATCATTTTATTGGTCTAGTTTACCTTTCAAGTTAATAATAATGTAATGAAACATAGACTGGTAAGTAGTCGTCGGAGGTATATATGAATATTGATATCAGAAAAATCAAAAAAGAGATAGTCTTTCCCCTTTTTCTGCAATCTTTATCTGCAGGCGCATTAGCTTCACTGCTAGTAATTAAAACCTTTCCTATCATGGATTCTTATAATCTGTTTATCATAAAAAAAATACTAGGAATAGCAAATAAAATAGATTATGGAGTATTATGTGAAGTGTTTATAAAAATTTCATTATTCACAATTATCCAATTTATTGCTTTAAGCTTTTTATTTCAAGTGTTTTCAGAAATTCTATGCAAAATTGATATGTCTTTTATTGATGCTGCTTTTATTGTCAGCAAGCCTGCTTCACTCTCTGCATTAATGCTTGTATGCAGCTTTCCATGGCTTTTGGTAACCCCAGCTACGATTGTACCCTTTATATTTGCATCGTTTGTACTTACACTTCTTTACAACCATACAAATATTTGCAGCACTTTCAACATAAATATGAGCAGCGGAGTATTTCTTACTACTTCAGTTTATCTGATTTATTTCACATTTATCTTTATATGTATTTATAAAACATAGAGAGCCGTGGAACGCAGCTCTCTATATTGTTATTTTATTTTTAATTTGCTCATATTTTGATTTTCCTATACCTTTAACCTTCATAATATCCTCAGAAGCCTTGAATCCGCCGCTTGTATTTCTATAATCAATTATTTTCTGTGCAGTAGCAGGTCCTATCCCTTGCAAGCTGTCAAGTTCTGTAAGCCCCGCAGTGTTGATATTTATAAGACTTCCTTTGTTATCACCTGCTTTGACCAATTCATCAGCCTTAACTCCCCCACCCGAACTCGAAACCGTCTTTGCTCCAGAAGTTTGAGCCGTTTGTACTCCCGGAATAGGTTTTTGAGAACTTTTTGCAGGATTATTGACCAAAGTTCCTGCATTCTTTTTTTCTGTAGTCTTAGTCTTCGGCAGTTTTTCCTTAGCCGGTATATACACCTGCTGTCCGTCTTCAAGTTTATAAGCAAGATTCACCATTTCCAAATCGGCATCTTCTTTGGCGCCTCCTGAAGCTTGCAGTGCATTCTCTATTCTTGATCCGGCAGGAATTTTTACAACTCCAGGATTCTTCACAGAACCAATTACATGAATAAAAATATCTTTGCTTTCGCCACCACTCTTTCCTTTGTTTTGCTCGGTCAAGCCAGAACTATCTTTATTTATTGCCTCTCCCGTCTCGACAACAATTTTGTTCGAAGTAACTGTCTTATTTATTCCATATCCTGCGAAAACCAATACTAATGTACCTATTGCCACTGCGATAATAAGATTTTCCCTTGAAATATTCATCAATGATTACTCCTTTTGTATAATACCAATAAGCATAAAATATACTAATTGCTTCCTAAGTTTTGAATAATAAAACAAAAGGTGCATTTTTTAATCTCAAAAGCATAAATAGCTTTTCATAATTAAAAAATGTACCTTTATTTAATCCAATAATAAAATATTAAGCTCTTTTCAGACTCTCATCATTTTCAATCATTATCGTCCTTAGCTTTTCTTCATCAATTGGAAGGCTAAGAAAATCATAAATCTTTATTCCCTCCATATTTTTCTCTATTTCAGAATACGTATCCGAAGTAACAATAACAATTTTTGCATCATTAAAGCTCTCAAGTATCTGTCTTGATGCCTCATATCCATCCATCTCCGGCATAACAAGATTCATAAATATTATATCCGGATCCACCATATAGGTTTTTCTAATAGCTTCCCAACCATTCGTAGCTTCAAATATATCTAAAAACCCCATATCTGTAAGCATAACCCTTAGAACTGCCCTCATAAACTTTGAATCATCCACTACCAAAATGTTCATGCCTGACTCCCTATAAATATATTAAAAATCATGAAAATCCCTGTACCCTCTACGACAGCAATCAATAAGATTTAGAATTAAACTATTTAAATCAAATGAAAGTTTGAAGAAATTTACAGACTAAATAATATGAATAAGGTTTTAATGGTACCATAGTCCTATTTTTAATTATACTAAATTTTTACTGGATTTTATGTACATAATTATTATATCATTGTAATTAAGTTTTTAAAAGTCATTTACTAAAAGTTCGTGGAGGTTATAATGCGTAGGAACTTATTAATATTTATCGCAGTATTTTTAACTTTTTTTAATACTTATACCCACGCGGAAGAAAATTTCCCAGCTGTTGATTCTCCCTCTATAATTCTCATTGACCAAAAAACGGGACAAATCCTTTACGAAAAAAATGCTGACCAGAAACTATACCCTGCAAGCATAACAAAAGTTATGACCGCTCTTCTCACCTTAGAAAGATGTAAGCTTGATGATAAAGTAATCGCAAGCAAAAAAGCCGTTTTTTCAATTGAGGCTGGCAGCAGCACTGCAAGCTTTCAACCAGACGAAGTACTTACCGTAGAACAGCTTTTATATGCACTACTTCTTAATTCAGCAAATGAAGCTGCAAACATACTTGCAGAACATATAGGTGGCTCAATTGAAGGCTTTGCTGATATAATGAATGCCCGTGCCAAAGAGCTTGGGGCAGCAAACACTCATTTTGTTACACCAAATGGATTGCATAATGATAATCATTATACTTCAGCTCACGATATGGTTTTAATAGCAAGGCAGGCAATGACCATACCAAAATTTAGAGAAATTGTATCAACAGTAAAATACAATATGCCTCCAACAAATAAATACCCTAAGACAGATAAGTTCTTTATTAATAGTAATAAGCTTATTAATTCTTCAAATGAAAATTTTTATAAATACGCAACAGGAATTAAAACTGGTTACACAGTAAAAGCAGGTCATACTCTAATTGCAAGCTCTTCCAATAATGGTATTGACCTCATCGCAGTATCAATGAATTCAAAAGTCAGCAGCGGAAAGCTTCAGAATTATTCTGATTCAATTAATCTATTTGATTATGTTTTTAAGAATTATAAAATGACAGAAGTAATCAAACAAGGAAGCCTGGTTAAGCAATTTTCAATAAATAATGCAAAGAAAGAATCCCAGCTGCAGGTCGGAGCACAAACAGGTGTAAGCCTTCTAACTCCTATCGATTCAGAAGATTATTATACTGTAAATGAAGTTATAAATAAGGATATTAAGGCTCCGATATCAAAAAATACTGTAGTAGGTTATTTTGAATACTTAATAGATGGAAAAGTTGTGGCAAAAACAAACGTCATCGCTTTAAATAGCATAGAAGAATCCAAACCCTTTGCGTTTATGAATTTGGTCTTTAAATTTCTTATCATGGTAATAATTATTGCCGTAGCTGCGTTGATAATATTAATTCTTATGATGATTGTCTGGGTAAAAGTTCAACGTAGAAAAATAAAACCTTTTAAGAAAAAATCACAAGGCATGAAAATAGACAGATTAATAGAAGATTAAAAAAAGTGGTTCCACCACACTAAAAACTAGGGTAGAGTTTATAGCCCAAAGCCTTTCGGTAACTTTTTGCCCTAAAGGATAACGGATTCTAACCTTCAGCCGGAGAAGAGCCGCTCCATCTAAAGCTAAGAATCCTGTTTATGAAATGCTTTGTCGGAAAGATTTTTCTAAGGAACAATTGAACTTTCCTAGCATTATAAAAAAGCGCCTAGGCGCTTTTTTAATCTTCTATTAATGCTACTGCTTCAATCTCTATTAGTGCATCCTTTGGTAAACGCGAAACCTCTACACACGAACGCGCTGGAGGATATTCTTTAAAGTATTCTCCATATGCATCATTAAATTCCGAAAACATATTCAAATCCTTAATAAAAACTGTTGTCTTCACAACATGTTCTAAGCAGCTTCCCGATTCTTTTAAAAGGTTTTTTAAATTATCTAATATTCTTTTGGTTTGCATTTTTATATCCGGCTTTTCAAGCTCACCTGTTTCTGGATTAATCGGAAGCTGACCCGAGGTATATATAAAACCTCCAGCTATTACAGCCTGCGAGTACGGCCCTATCGCCGCAGGAATACTTTTTACGTTAACTGTTTCTTTGTGATGTAGGTTCTGGCACATAAAATCACCTCATCAGAAACTTGATAAGCTACTCATTGCTTCTGAATTTTCCTTATTTATAAGATAGTCTATATTTTACTCGGTTTTGCCTTTTATTATTACATCTTTTGCTTCGGACCAAATCTTTTCAAGATTGTAATACATTCTATCATCCTGATGAAATATATGCACAATAACATCACTAAAATCCAGCAGTATCCATCTGGCACTATTGTAACCTTCTCTGTGATGCATTTTAATTCCTTTTTCTTCTTCAAGTTTTAATTCCAATTCATCAGCCAATGCCTTTATATGCGTTGTAGACGTTCCACTACAGACTACAAAATAATCTGCTACAAGGGTTACTTCTTTAACTTCCAGAACCTTAATATCCTTAGCCTTTTTTTCTTCTAAAATTGAAACAATATAGTCTATATTTTCTGTGTTATTCAATTGATACTCCTCCTGAATATAAAGTAAGTTTTTATTAATGAACAAGTTCTCTGATTTTTTTGCAAGATTTACGCTATTCAACCTATGCGGTTAATTACTTGGTAAAGCGTATAATCGATTCCCGGATTCTCAATAATAAGAGAATTCCTTGCATTTATGGTGATTGGATGAATAAGTCCACCTTTAGAAATAACATGCTTAATAGTTAAGTCCATTCCCATTAGCACTCCTGCATTCAGGTCTTCCTGAACAACTTTTCTTAAATCCTCAATCTCCGGAAATTTTCTGTCTTCAGAAATATAATCCGCAATATAAATTATTTTTTCCAGCAACCCCATCTTTTCATTACCAGTTGTATGATGCCTTATAGCATCAAGTATATCGGAATCTGTTACTTCAAATTCCCCTTTGGCAATCTCTGCTCCAACGGCAGCATGAAGTATCCCCGGCTCTTTTCTCAAAACATCATCTAACAATATACTATATTTTTTGGCTTTTATCAACAAATCTTGATTGGTCATGCATTTAGCACAATCATGAAGCAATCCTGCAACTGCCGCCTTCTCGATATCTCCGTTATGTATGAAAGCAAGCTTTACTGCCGAATCCTTGACCTGAATCGAATGTTCGAATTTGTTCTTAGAAAGCATTCCCCTGAGTTTTTCAGTCATTTGTTCATAATCCATTTTTCCACCTCAGTTAATCAATATATATTTTTTTAGTTAAAATATATTTTTCAATATCGCTGGGCACAAGGTATTTTATACTGCGTCCTTTTTCAACTCTACCCCTTATATCTGTGGATTCTATATGTATGAGAGGCATCTCCACAATATTTATCCTACATTTGTTTTCATTTAATCTATTTAAATTTTTAACTAATTCTTCTTCCCATTTCCCTGGTCTGGTCATTGCAATGAATTCTACTTTTTTCATTAATTCATCCGCATTCTTCCATCTAAGTATCTCGCCAACATTATCGGTACCAATTATGAAGTATATTTTGCAATCTTGTCCCATTATATTAATAAATGCATTTACTGTATCGATTGTATAGGAATATCCTGTCCTTACAAATTCAATATCTGAGATTTCAAAATATGGGTTGTCCTTAATTGCCATTTCAACCATTTCAAACCTGTCTTGGGGCTGCGCCATTCCTTGATAATTTTTATGAGGGGGATTAGCAGATGGAATAAAATAAACTTTTTCTAGCTTGTATTCTTCTCTGGCTCTTTCTGCTGCAAGTAAATGTCCGAAATGAAGCGGGTCAAACGTCCCACCAATCAAGCCTATCTTTTTATATTTCTGAGGATACATTCCAAGATTTCTCCTTTTAAATTTTCTCCTAAGAGTATATCACTTATAAAAACATTTATCAAACCACTCTTAAATGATGCATATTCGCTGTGTTTACAGCAATACGCTATTACTATATAATATATAAAAAATGACGGAGGGCTAATATGGATATCTTGTTTTTATCCGTTTCAGCAGGTGGCGGTCATATGAAAGCTGCCGAATCATTGAGAACACATGTAGAAGAGTCATACCCTGGGTCAAGGACCATCCTTCTTGATTCATTGAAATACATTAATCCAATAATGAACAAGCTTGTCATAGGCGGTTATTTGAGTACTGTGCAAATAACCCCCAAATTATACGGCAAGCTTTATGATTTGGCCGAAGCCGGTGAAAACATCTCCGAAGTAAGCCAGATTATTAATCGAATAATTTCTTATAAGATAAAACGTCTGGTCAGGCAGTTTGCTCCCGACCTAATAGTATGTACGCATCCTTTCACTTCGCAAATGGTAACCAGATTAAAAAAGCAGTCTCTGTTAAGCCCAAAGATTGTAACAGTTCTTACCGATTTTATACCTCATTCATTCTGGCTTCACGAAGGAGTTGATGCATATGTTGTTGCTCATCCCGGTATGAAGTACGATATGATTTCTAAAGGAATTGCTGAAGAAACCATATTTCCACTGGGTATTCCTATCTCAAAAAGATTTCTTGAACCATTGGGTAAAATTGAAGCAAGAACCAATCTGGGCTTGGCAAATAAAACTACTATTCTTTTAATGGGCGGAAGTTTAGGCTTTGGCGACATCAAAGAAGTTTTTACAGGTCTTGCTGAAAGTCATAGAGATCTACAATTAATAGTAGTAGCTGGCCAAAATAAAGAGCTTTACAAAAAGATCAAAAGGTATTCAAACCACGTTGATAAGATTATTAAAGTTTTTGGATATACGGATAAAATACCTGCACTTATGACGGCTTCAGACCTTCTTATTTCTAAGCCGGGAGGAATGACAGTGAGTGAAGCTCTTGTCAAGAAGCTTCCCATGATATTGATTTCACCAATACCTGGTCAGGAAGAAAAGAATGCAAGATATCTGTTAAACGGAGGCGTAGCTGCCAGATTGTATCCCAAGCAAAACATTGAAGAGGTTTTATATCAGGTTTTTGATATACCTGCAAGATACAATCAGATGAAAGAGATGTGCGGTTATTTAGCTCATCCCAATGCTTGTCAGGAAATTGTGAATTTATTTGAACCGTTGATAAAAAATAAAGCACCTCAGTGAGAAAATTCACTGAGGTTACTCTTTTCTTATACTCTTTCATCTTTATCGAGAATATTTAATCGTTCCTTGTTAATTAATATACTCAGATTGCTACGCATCTCAACTGTTTGTGAATCTTTAAAAGCATAGCTCTGCCATTCCTCTTTCTCTCGTTCAACCAAATCCTTATGATCTTTAAACTCTCCCCCAAGCCCTTTTGATGCTTTTAATTCATAATAGGTTGCTTGCCACAAGGTTCCCGGATAATTGTCCTTATAAAAATCATGAGCTTGTGCAGCATAATCACGTGCTTCTTCCAATTCTACATTTCTTTCAATATTTAAAGACGCCAAGCCCAACATGGAAGAATACTTTTCGTGAGCCATTCTGGGGTCTTTGTCTGCATTACCTATCAGCTCTTTATACAAATCTGCCGCTTCTTTATCTTTGCCTTGACTTAATAAACCAGGAACTCTTTGTTCTTGAATGGTGTGTAAAAATCTCCTTGGATATAAAGGGGGCTTTGGTTCTTGTTGTAAATACTGTTTTAAGTTTTCCTCTGCAATATCCAGCATTTCACTTTTTTCATGCAGTTCTTCTTCCCCTAAGGTTTTGGATAGCTCCAAGAAAGTTGAACCGACTGATAGACTATCTTTGTCCATCTTTCCTTGACTTACAAGTTTTTCCTGTTTTATAATAGCTCTATTCAGAAAAGCTCTCGCCCCTTCGACATCACCTGAAACTCTTAAAACATCCCCATAAAAAGGATTTGTTCTAAAAGACCTTTCATAGTTCCCTTTTTCGTTTGCTTGTTTTATCAAGTGTCCAAATGCTTCTTTTGACGTGTCAAACTCTGAAACGAATCTACCAGCCCTTGCGAAAGAGAAGCAAAGGTCGTTTTCAATGTTAGTTTCTTGTGTATCACTAAGTTGCTGTAAGCTTCCGTCTTCCCACATTGGTAATAATTTATCGTAAACTTCCCTAAATTTTGAGTCAGAAAGTAGTTCTTGAACTTCTTTAAGCAATACTTTTTTTTCCATTTCGGCTCACCCCTTATAATAAATCGACTAATATACATTATTTAATAATTCATTCATATAATTAATTTTATTACATTTTTACATATAATACAATTATATGTCATGCAAAATTTATGGAGGTGGTTAAAGGCATTAATCTTGCCACATAAACCATCTCCATAAAATCAACATAAATAAAATATCTAGGCAACAACATCTCTTGAATTCTCGACAACACAGATTATGCTCCTGTTCCTTTTGCTTCCTTTTTTACGAAAAAAGCAGGCAAACTACGCAAGCCATCTCAATTTTATTATTTCTTAAAGAATATTTTATATATAAGCCAACTATAAGTTAATGCAAAGGCTATCCATACAAGCAATATATATTGCAAGAAGAATTGAGAGAAATATACCCCGAATATTATACCGAGTGAAAACAAACAAATTTTAAACCAAGCATAATCCCAAATTGTAAATTTAGAAACTGATTTCATAAGATAATCAATTAGCTTCTTCATGTTTGTATTCCTCTCCTTATACTTTTTAGGACTACAATATTTGGTGCTATATTTATTATATCATACTTAAATAAAACTATCTTATGTAATAAAAGTAAAAAAAGAGTTTATCAATAAAGTTCAACAAGCATAATTTTACTAATAAACTCATTTTAGTTCGCTATGCTCCCAAATTCTTATTAGGTAGCTTTTTATGAAATGTAGTCGCAGGGAACCTTTGAGCAGAACTTTCCTACATTATAAAAAATCTAGCCATTATATGCTAGATTTCTCTTCTTCCCTCTAGTGCTTTTAAAAGTGTAACCTCATCAGTATACTCGAGATTTCCTCCTACAGGAATTCCATGAGCAATGCGCGTCGTTTTTATCCCCAAAGGCTTTAGAATCTTTGATATATACATCGCTGTTGCTTCCCCTTCAACGTTCGGATTTGTAGCAAGTATTACCTCTGTAACCTCTACATCTTTCAATCTTTCAAGAAGCTCTTTGACTTTTATGTCATTTGGGCCTATCCCATCAATCGGAGATATTACCCCATGAAGCACATGATATACACCATTGTATTCACGAGTTCTCTCCATTGCAATAACATCTCTAGCTTCCTCAACAACACAGATTATGTTCCTGTTCCTCTTATCGCTGCTGCAAACCGGACACAATTCAGAATCACTTATATTACCACATACAGAACAAGATTTCACTTTTGTTCTAGCCTCAATTAAGGCATTGGAAAGTTCTTCAGCCACAGCAATTGGGGAATTAAGGACATGAAACGCGAGTCTTTGAGCAGTTTTATGTCCTATCCCAGGTAATTTTTCAAATTCTTCGATTAATCTAGCAATAGGTGCAGAATATAGTTCCATAGTTCCCTCCACGTTACAAGTTTACAGATTACAGTTGACAGTTAAAACCCCTTGATTCACCAAAGCCAACGGTTTAAGTCATATACCCAAGTCTTCTCTTATAGTTCTCAATAGCCTATACCACGTGTGCTCTGAATTGCCAACTCTTAAACATGCCTTAACTGTACACTGTCAACCGTAAACTAGAAAAGTCCCGGTATTCCTCCGCCTGTTACTTTTTTCATTTCTGAAGAAGCAAGCTCATCAGCTTTCCTAATAGCCTCATTCACAGCAGTAAGTATTAAATCCTGAAGCATTTCTACATCATCAGGGTCAACAACTTCTGGCTTTATCTTGATTTCCTTTAAATCTTTTTTACCACTTGCTATAACTGTAACTGCTCCACCCCCAGAACTGGCTTCAACAGTTTTTTCTTCAAGTTCTTCCTGCATTTTTTGCATATCTTTTTGCATTTTTTCTGCTTGTTTCATTAAATTCCCCATATTCATGCCCCCGAATCCTCCAGGGAAACCACCTTTACCCATAAAACATCCCTCCTGATACTTTCTTTTGATAATTTTTTTACTGCTGTATTATACCATATATATAACTTTGCCAGCAATATAACTTTCAGTCCTCTATAATACTGATGGGCACGTTAAATTTCTTTGCCAGTTCTTCAACCTGGGTATCTTTTGAGTCTTTTTTGACTGCTTCTTGTGCTTTTACTTCGTCGCTCAAGCACTTTATATTATAATCAAGTCCAGTCACTTTCTTTACAACGCTTTTTAGCAGAGAAGTATTTTCACTTTTCATAATAACAGTTTTTCTAAACTCAGAAGAATCCTTATCCAAAAGTATTGCAATCGTTTTATCATCAATCTTTTTTGCTTTTGTACCTATTAGATTTGCATATAATACCATTTTCCCGCTGCTTTTTAAAACGGATATTACCTCCTGCCATTCCTCAAGATAATCTGCAAAATCAGTATTACTAACAATAGTTTTATTGTGGTGAGCTTTTGTCTCACTAACCTTTTGAACCTCACTTTGCTTAGCAGGCATAGCCTCAGCAAACTCTTTTTCATTATATGTTTTTTTTGATTTTGACAAAGAATCTTCCAGTTTAGTCAATCTCTCTTCAATACTACTATCAACTCTATCAATTATGTCCTTACATAATTTCAACATCCCAACTTCAATAATAATCCTAGGCATTGTAGCCCATCTCAATGAAGCCTCTAGTTCAGAAAGATACTCAACGATTTCGGCCAATCTTTGCTTCTCAAATTTCTCTGAAAACTCTTTTAGTTTTGCAGAATCTCTTGAAACCAAATAATTTTCAGCAGATCCACACACCGTTTTTGCTATCATTATATCCCTAAAAATTCTCACTAGAACTGATATGAATTGCGCTAAATCCTTCCCGCTCTTTGCAATCTGGTCGATAATCTCTACGCAGTTCGGGAAATCTCTTTCAGCTATTGCTGCTATAATATCATACAGAATTTGTTCTCTTGGAAGCCCTATTACATCACTCACTAACTCCTTTGTAATCCTACTGGTTCCATCCATGCACTGATCAAGTATGCTTATTGCGTCTCTTAAAGCACCATCTGCCGACCTTGCAATAATCTCCATAGCATCTTCATCTGTAATTGAACCGTTTTCATCAGCGATTTTATTAAGCCTTTCAGTAATATCCGCAACGCTTATTTGCTTAAACTCAAATCTTTGGCAACGAGAAAGAATTGTAGCTGGGAGCTTATGTGATTCAGTTGTTGCAAGTATAAAAATAACATGTTTTGGAGGTTCCTCAAGTATTTTCAATAAGGCATTAAAAGCTCCTATAGAAAGCATATGCACTTCATCAATAATATAAACCCTAAATTTAGCAACTGAAGGCATATAAAAAACTTCATCCCTTATGAGTCTTACATCTTCGACACTGTTATTTGACGCTGCATCTATTTCAACAACATCCATTATTGTTGCCGAAATAATCCCGAGACAAACATCGCAAGTATTGCATGGGTTGCCATCTTGAGGATTGAGACAATTTACTGCTCTTGAAAGTATTTTAG
>Ga0074198_1001113_pt1 | contig 20058 bp, 29 predicted proteins | sample EPASupsiteSAE323_FD_64527 | JGI IMG/M metagenome (GOLD analysis project Ga0074198, IMG submission 64527) | Bioremediated contaminated groundwater from EPA Superfund site, New Mexico - Sample SAE3-23 | ecosystem: Environmental > Aquatic > Deep subsurface > Groundwater > Contaminated ...
GATTGATTAATTTGGAAAAATTTTGCTGATCTAAAAATTTATATATTTTTTGGAATGACTCGACAGATAATTTTTTGGAAATAAATCTCCAAAGCTTATTTGGTTTAATTGCGAAAGTATTATAATTGGGATTAATCAAAGAATCTAAATAAAAACCACTGCAACCAACTAAAATTGGTAATTTATTTTGGGAATGAAGTTTTTGAATAATTTTCAAACCGGCTTTTTGGAATTGAGCAACAGAAAATTTTTGATCAGGATTAATTAAATCAATTAAATGGATTGGGGTTTCGCCGGGTTGATCTTTGCCAGTGCCGATGTCGAGACCTTTATAAATTTGGCAAGAATCGGTGGAAACTAATTCACCATTGTATTTTTTTGCTAATTCTACGGCTAAATCGGTTTTACCGGTGGCGGTAGGACCAGAAATAATTAAGATTTTATTAAGCATTGATTCTAAACTCGACAACGTCGTCGGGGCGCATAATATATTCACGACCTTCATGACGAAGTTTTCCAGCTTCTTTGGCACCCAATAAACCTTTACATTGAATAAAGTCTTCATAAGAAACAATTTCGGCCATAATAAAACCTTTTTCAAAATCAGTATGAATGGCAGCAGCAGCTTTTGGGGCAGTACTATCTTTGTAAATTGTCCAAGCTCTCGCCTCTTTAACACCGGCAGTGTAATAAGATTGAAGACCAAGAGTGTCGTAGGCCTTTTGAATGACGCGCTCAAGTCCAGATTGTTGAACACCTAATTCTCTTAAATAATCTCTTTTTTCGATCGGACTTAATTCAGTTAAATCAAATTCGACTTTAGCACAGACAGGAACTACTGTTTCAAAATTATTTAAATTTATTTTCCAATCTTTGATGTTTTGATAAGTGTCTTCATCAACATTGGCGACAATAAAATATGGTTTAGCAGTTAATAAGAAAAATTCTTTAACTACTTCTTTTTCCTCATCATTTAAATTTAAATTGACGGTTAAACTCCCCTTTTCTAATTCTGATTTTAATTTTTCAGCCAAAGCAAATTTTTTAGTTTTACTTTCCTTGGGATTATTTTTATTAGTACTAATATATTTATCGATAGTTTCTAAATCTTTAATAATTAATTCGGCACAAATGACCTCGAAATCGCCTTGTGGGTCAACAGAACCCTCTTTAATAATATTGGTATCGGAAAATGCACGAACTACATGACAGATGGCATCACAGTCACGAATGTTGGTAAGAAATTTGTTGCCGAGACCTTCGCCTTGGGAGGCACCTTTGACCAAACCAGCGATGTCGACAAATTCGACGATGGCAGGAATAATTTTGTTGGTTTTAACAATTTCGGCAAGAACAGGCAATTTTTCGTCGGGGACTTCGACGACACCGACATTTGGATCGATGGTGCAAAAAGGATAATTACTGGCATCGGCGACTTGTTTGCCAAGAAGTGCATTAAAAAGGGTTGATTTGCCGACGTTGGGCAGACCAACTATTCCGATTGATAGTTTCATGGATGTATTTTATCATGGGTATTTTAGTGATTATTTTAATTATTAGTTAAATTGTTTAGATTGTATCTGTGATTAATTTCCCTTTTAATAATTCTTTCTTTGATTAAACTTCCATGAAACTTGTCTTTATTGTATTTTTCATTTTGCCATGTTTTAGTTTTTTCAATAACAATATCTGCCGCAACAATATCTGCGATCCCATCAGTGATATCATCTATAAAAAGAATCGTACAGTTAACACCGTCAATGTTTAAAACTAAATTTTTATTGACAATTTGGTGATTTAATTTTGCAGACATTCTTAAAATTTCAGATATTACTTCTTCACCGCTTGTTATAGATTGCACAAGAATATTTGGTTTAATATTTGTAACTAAGTTAAATTTATCGGTAGTTTTTTTAAAGATTAAATCTACATATGGTAAATGGGCTATAGTCTTGGCTCTTTTATCATAATCTATAATAGGACCATCAATATCTTTATTTTGTATCCCATTGTTTGCTGCAATTTTAATTTCTAGATCACCCGGGATACCAACAATTGTAAAATTACCTAAGCTGCTTATAAATGCTAATGATTCGGCGTGTTTATAATGAAAAATATCATAGACACCTGTGGTAAGAACAATTGTTTTGCCATTATCTCTTTGTTGTTTTGAAATACCAAAAACCTCTTGATAATCAATAATTTTATTGTATGGGGTAGTAGGAATAAATTCCCTCTCGTGATTAATCATAAATTCCTAATCTTAATTATTGGATCACTGTAAATAATCTCTGATCTTGATGCAATTCTTTTCTGAATAATTTTTGCTAAATTTAACAAACTGTCATCTTTTATATATTTCTTTAGTTCTTCATAATTAAAATCTGCTATGTTTGTTCCACTTGCAGTTCTAGTTAAAATTTTATGATATCTAAAACCAAAAAAAACTGTTTCTTTATTGTCCCCATATTTTGGTAGAAAATATGTTGGTAAAAAGTTTGAATGTGAAAAATGTTCTATATTTGAGCTACAAGCAATTTCTGCTCCTGTTTTTTTAGGAGGAAGTGAAGTTAAAAATTTGTCTGGATTTTGTTTAAAAATTTTAAAATTTTTTGAATTATTGTAATAATTAAAAAGTTTATTAAGGCTATGGTCGTAATCTGTTTTTTCTTCCTTGTTAATATTTTTCCAGACTACAATTGTTGACGTATATTGTTTGTCTTTTTTTCGCCCGAAATCTGGTAAATCTACAAATCTGTATCCGGTTGGTTTATATTTTAATTTATTTATACAAATATCTAATTCGCGCAGATTTGGTTCATTTCCTCCACCTTTACCTTCAATATTAGCTAAGACTGAACAGTAAATATTTTTACAACCTATTTCTTTTGCATACTCAAATGCTTTTTTATTTGTTAGATATCCATATCCCAGACCTCTAAACTCAGGATCGACAGTAATTCTATGCACTGAAGCATAGTAAGGAAATCCATGATTTTCTTTTTCAATATACAGTGAGCAAGTGGCAACAAGTCTAGTTCTTACAAACGTCGGTAATAATTTGATATTATCTCTTTTAAGTTCGGCAACAAGTTCATCATGGTTAAGGTAATGTTTCGCAAAAGAACGTAAAATTACGTTGTAAAATTGATTAAAAAGAGTATCACTTTTTTCTGAAACATAAAGTTCCATCACATTCACATTGTATCATACTACAACAAGTAGTTTAGTGCTGCTAGAGAAACAGAACTTCTGATAGTACCAGATTTGGCCATTTTGAAAACTGTTTCTATTTTTATAAATTTGTGTTCTAAATCTGATTCCGATTTATCTAAATTCTTTTTTGATTTAGTAAAATCTGTTAATAGAAAAACATTAACTTTTTGCGTGGAAAATCCTGGCCAAGTCCAAAATTCGGCGACTTTTTTAATTTTTGATGGCTTAAACCCAACTTCTTCGCAAAATTCTCTAATGGCAGCTTTTTTAGGATTTTCATGTAAATTTATAAAACCTGCAGGAAATTCCCAAAGGCTTTCATTGGCTGGATAACGAAATTGTTTTACAAGACAAACCTTACCTTTATCGATTGCTAGAATTAAAACACAATCTTCACGAATGGCTATTTCATGATACGCATTGGTTCCATTTGGTTTTATTATTTTGTCTTCATTGATTGAAACCCATTTCCCTTTATATTTATTATTTGAACTAACAATGATTGCTTTGTTTTCCATGCAATTTATTATACCCTATTAGAAAGTTAGTTAAGATTAGATTTATTTTTTATTTTTAATAAATTCAACGACGTTTTGAGGGACGAGTTTTTGCCAAGTGGAATCGTTATTAATTATCATTTGACGAATGTCGGTGGCGCGGGTGAGTAAAATTTTTGGTTTAATAATTTGAAAATGATGACCGTGATTTATAAAGCAATCACTGGTGTAATTATTTTCAGTAAAAAGACAGGTGTTGGAATCATTAATTTGAGGGAAATATTTTTTGACATGATCGGCATATTTGGGAGGATTATTAATATCAGGAATAATTATTAGTTCATAAGGAAAATTTAATTTGTCTAAATTGGGAATTAAAAGTGATTTAACTTCATTTCCAGTTAAAAAATTACACGAATCTAAAACCTTAGACTCGCCCACCACAACCAATAATTTTTTAATACCAGAATTAATTACTTCATTGAAAAATTGAAGATGGTGAAGACATAATGGCTGAAAACGACCAATAATTAGACCAAATTCGCAATTTGTTTTCATTTAGTCAATGGAAATTGTAGGTGGTAGACGACGTTTGTGTTCGGAAACATCAATTAAATTTTTTATTTTTGATTCAATTTCAGAATTTATGTGTACACCTTGTAAAAAATTATCCAAATCGAGATAAGTAAAACCAAGTTCATCTTCATCGGTTTGATTATCCCAAAGACCAGCGGTTGGTTTTTTATTAATAATATTTGGGGGAACGTTTAAAACTTTGGCCATTTTAAAAATTTCTGTTTTATAAAGATTAGCGATTGGTTCAAGATCACAGCCGCCATCTCCAAATTTTGTAAAATAACCGACAGACATTTCAGATTTATTAGTAGTGCCAATTACTAGGCCATTTTTATTATTGGCATAAGCATAAAGAATGGTCATGCGAACTCTGGCCATAATATTGGCAATAGTAAATTTATTGTCGGCAATTTTGTATTGATCAACAATTGGTTTAATATCTTTTTGAAAATATTTAATATTTAACTGATTAACTACAGCAATAGAATCGCTAATATCTTTTTGTCGACCATATGGCATTAGAACACCAAAAACTCTTTTACGACCTAAGGCTTTGACACACAAAAAGGCAGTAACCGCAGAATCAATGCCGCCAGAAATTCCAATAAAAACATTTTTTGTGCCAACATAACTTCTAATTCCCTGAATTATTTTTATTTCAATTTGACTTAAATCTAAGATTCTCATAATGCATTGTAGCAAACAAAAATCCCCCCGAAAATCGGGGGGATTTGTAAATTTCAAAAAAGAAATTATTTGACCATTTTCTTGATCTTGGTTCCTGGAATGTATCGAGGCATTCTTCGAGCAACGATTTTTTTGGATTCTTTAGTTCCAATAGCTTTAATGGTTTTAGCTTTGAACATTTTGGTTTTGAAAGTTCCAAATCCAGAAAGTTTAATAGTTTCACCATTAGCTAATCCTTTCATTATTTCAGAAAGAAAATTTTCAACTGCTTGTTTAGCTGCTTTTTTACTAAGCTTAGCTTTTTGAGAGACTGATTCGATTAAGTCTTTTTTGGTCATTTATTTTTTAATAATTAATAATTCCTCTTAATTTTAAATTAATATTATTAATTTGCAATAGAAGTTATTCGTTTTTTACCGCATTTTTGTTGATTTTACTACCAACAACAATACTACTAGTTCTAACCTCTCTAATAACAGTGACTTTTATTTGACCAGCCCACTTTGCTTCTTCGTCGAGTTTTTCGGCAATATTTTGACTAAGGACTTCAGCCTCTGTGTCAGAAACTTGGGTAGGTTCGACAATAACAACAACTTCACGACCGGCTTGATAAGCAGCAACACTAGTGACACCAGGGAAACCCATGGCAACTTCTTCAATATTTTTCATTCTCTTTAAATATTCTTCGTGGACTTCATAACGAGCACCAGGTCTGGCGCCGGAAGCAGCATCACCAATATAAACAATGACTGATTCAACTGAAGAAAATTCTTTATCTTCGTGATGTTCAGCGACACAACTAATGATGTCCTCAGAAATTTTAAACTTTCTTAACAAATCGACTCCTAAATCAACATGAGTGCCTTCTTGATCGGTAATAACTTTGCCGATGTCATGCAAAAGAGCACCAAGCCGAACAGTATTGACATTGGCTCTTAATTCATAGGCAATGGCAGTGGCAATTTTAGTAGCCTCGATGGTGTGTTTAGCTAAATTTTGACCGTAGGAAAATCTGAATTTATACTTTCCAATTTCTTTAATTAAATCGATTGGTAAATTGAAAACACCAACTTCTTGAGTGATTTTTTTACCTTCATTCAAAAGGATTCTATCCATATCTGCCCTTGTTTGAGCTACAATTTGTTCAATTTTAAGAGGTTGGATACGACCATCTTTAATTAATTTTTCCAAAGAAAGACGGGCGATTTCACGACGAGTGGAATCAAAAGAAGAAATACGAATATCGTTAGTTTCGTCTAGTTCAAGTTCAACACCAGTGGCTTTTTCAAAAGTACGAATGTTACGGCCTTCTCGACCAATAATCTTTCCTTTGATTTTTTCATCAGGAAGGGAAATAGTAGAAACAGTGTATTCGGCCACATAATCGGTTAGACCGTGACGAATATTATCAATAATTACTTCTTTGGTAATTTCTTCTTCTTTTTGTTTGATTTCATCACGAGCTTCTTCAATTTTTTTGGCCACCCAAGAAGACATTTTCTTTTCAGTACTGGTCATGACTAACTGTTTAGCTTTTTCAACATCAAGACCAGAAATTGTTTCTAATTTGTCTAATTGTTTTCGATAAACATCGTCAATACTAGCCAGTTTAGTTTTAATTTCGGCAGTTTGGGTATCGAGAGATCTTTCTTTTTGAATTAGATATCTCTCTTTTTCGTCAAGAGATGATAGTCTTTGAAAAACTTCAGCTTCTTTGGCTTTAGCTTCGGCTTCGATTCTTTTGGCATTTTGTAAAGCAGCGTCAATCTGAGCTGTGTTAACAACCGGATTTACAATAGGAATAGCAGTTTCGGTTTTAGTGGGAGAGAAGACAACTCGATTGTTATCTTTTTCGTCTACTACATTTTTGATTTCTTTCTTGATTTCTTTTTTAGTAACAGGTGATTTGGAAACTTTAACATCTCCAGACTTTGGGGTAGAAAATAAACCCTTAACCCTTGATAAAAATACATCTAACATATGACCTCCAGATACTTTTTACAACAGAAAACACCACGGAAAATGGCTAAGTTAACAATGAGTCGATTTTTTGACTAATTTGAGTAACATATTTGGGTGCTTTAGAATAAAAAGTTAAAATTATAATTTAATTTAAAAACTAATTGCTATATTCTATCTAAAATTGAACCAATCGTCAAATGCATTATTTATGTCTGACAGGTTGAAGCCACGACGATAAAGCGAAGATTTAATTTTATTTTTCTCGTTAAAATCGACTAACTTTGATTTGTCGATATTTTTTTTATTTAATAAATTTTTTATTTTGTCAATGTCGCTTTCCTGACTGAAATTGATTGAAGATAAAAAACTGGAATCAATGCCAAATTGTTGAAGGGAATAAATAATTTGCTGACGAGATTTTTTGTAATTTTTTTTGACAAAATAATTAATAAAATCTTTTTCGTTTAATAACTTTCTATCTTTTAAGATATTAATTATTTGCTGATTAATTTCGTTTAAATTTAAATTATTAGTATTTAATTTGTATTTAAAAATGGTTTTTTGGAAAAATAATTTAAGCTTCTGACTAAGAATTTTTTCGGTTTTGGGAGAAATAGCAATTTGACGAAGAGCGTATTCACGACCAGCAAAAAGCAGACAGGTTTCGATAATTAATTGAAATTTTGAATTATCGATTTCTTGATTTTTTACCAAAGATAATTTGACAACATCATCGATGAAAAACGGAATAAAAGAATGATCAGAAAAAGTTATCCAAACCCGATTTGGGATTTTACTGGTTTTAATGCTGGTGATTTGCATTATTCTTCGACTGGAGCGTCGGCGGGTCGCTCAAGTTTGGCTGGTTCAACATTTTCTTTAACTTTTTTCCAAATTTGATCTTTAACTTCTTTGGCTAATTTGGGATTTTCTTTAAGATATTTTTTAGCACCTTCACGACCTTGAATATTTTGACCGTCAATCTTAAAGAAAGCACCAGATTTGATGATTATTCCATGTTGAATGGCTAAATCGACTAAACTACCATAAATAGAAATTCCTTCGGTGTTCATAATGTCGAATTCTGCTTCTCGGAATGGTGGGGCGACTTTATTTTTGATAATTCGGGCACGATGTTGAGAACCGATTGATTCGCCAGAGGCTGTTTTAATATTGGCAATTTTACGAAGGTCAATTCTAATTGAAGCATAAAATTTGAGAGCTAAACCACCGGGAGTGGTTTCGGGATTACCAAACATAACACCGATCTTTTGGCGAATTTGATTAGTGAAAATGACAATAGTTTTGGATTTGGAAATAGCACCGGTTAATTTGCGGAGAGCTTGCGACATAAGACGAGCTTGGACACCCATCATAGAATCACCCATTTCACCTTCGATTTCGGCTCTTGGGACAAGAGCGGCAACTGAATCGAGAATAACTACATCAACAGCATTGGAGCGAACAAGGGTTTCAACAATTTCGAGAGCTTGTTCACCATTGTCTGGCTGGGAGATTAAAAGACTTTCGAGATTAACACCAATGGCGGCGGCGCGACTAGGATCCAGGGCGTGTTCGACATCAATAAAGGCAGCAGTACCACCCATTTTTTGAGCTTCGGCAACGACGTGAAGACAAAGAGTAGTTTTTCCAGAAGCTTCTGGTCCAAAAATTTCGGTTACTCGACCTCGAGGAAGACCACCAACACCTAGGGCAATATCTAAAGGAAGACAACCCGTTGGAACAACTTCAATGGACATATCTGCCTGTTTTTCGCCCATTTTCATGATAGCACCATCACCGTAAGCTTTGGTAATTTGCTCCATAGCAACACGAATAGCTTCATTTTTTTGAGTTTGATTGCCACCGACTGGAGAACTTTTTTGAACTTCTTTTTTTGCTTTCTTTTTGTACATTTTGTTTTTATTAATAAAATTAACTTTACAATAATAGTGATATCAAAAAGAAATATATCAAGTCAATAAGTAAAACGAAGAAAACCCGAATTTGATATAGTTTGTCGGAGAAATAATTAAATCTGGTAAAATAATGAAACGGGGATTGGCGCAATTGGCTAGCGTGCATGCATGGGGTGCATGAGGTTGCAGGTTCGAATCCTGTATCCCCGACTATTTATTTATGAAAATTGTATAATTTGATGTGATAAATAAGGGTAAAGGGAAAATTTTAAGTAAATTATTTGAGATAATCGTTTTTTTTAAGGGTTTAGAGGGAGTATTTGAAATATTTGGTGGAGCCTTGTTGGTATATTCGGCAAAAACAGATAAGCTGGTACAATTTATTTTAAAAATAACCGAACATGAGTTGACCCAAGATCCAAATGATTTTTTGGCTAATAAGTTAGTGGAAATAGCACAAAGCATAAACCCGGGAATCAATTTTGGAATGGTTTATTTATTGGCTCATGGATTAATAAAAACCTTTTTATCGATAATGCTTTTAAAAAGAAAATTATGGGCATATCCTTTGGCGATTTATATTTGGTTCACTTTGGCAATATTATTATTATTTAAATTTTTCAGTGGATGGAATCCATTATATTTACTACTGGTGTTTTTTGATCTGGCAACTGCAATTTTAACAATAATTGATTATAAAAGATTAGAAACTGAATTGATTTGTGAAAAGGAGAAACAATAGATTAGGCATTCAAACGAGGCTTGTCGGGCTAACATGTTCCGCTGAAGCACTGGAAGATTGCAGATGCGAGTTCCAAGTACAAAATTCTAAATCATTATTGGACCATTTTCTAATAAAAGTGGAATTTAGACCATATTTAATTTTATTATTCTTGTTATTGCAAACAGTTAGACTGGGTAATGAATACCATTGATGACTATTAATAATTCTAAAGGCAAATTTGCGTTGAGTAAAAAACCATTTATTTTCTGGAGTGTACTTTAAATAATCAGCAAATAAAAAATTATGATGGCTAAAACCTTTAAAATTAGAATCGAATTGAAACCGGCAAAAAATTTTGTCTGAAAATGGTTCAATTGGTTGAGGAAATTTGATAACCCAAAAGCCGATTAAATAATAATACAAACAATAGTAAAGACGATATGGCTTGGGCATGAAAACATAAAAAGACAACCAAAAAATAATAAAAATGTGGCGCGGATAATTATTCAGAACAACACGTTATCGGAAATCTATCCTATATTATACACTTTTTATTTTGATTTAGTTATTTTAGACTTCGAGAGAAGATTTGGCTAATTCAGCTTCTTTTTGTTTTTGTTCCTCTTTATAAACTTTAGCAGATTCTAGAATAATGTCGTAAGCTTCTTTTCGACCAAGCCAACCTTTGACAGCAACTTCTTTATTCTCTAAATGTTTATATTCAGTAAAGAAATGAACTAATTCTTTTAAACAATGTTCTGGAACATCGGATAATTTTTTGATTTCATCATAAACAGGGTTCTTTAAAGGAACAGCTAAGATTTTTTCATCTTCACCATGTTCATCAGACATAATTAAAACTCCAACTGGACGGACTTCTAAAAGACAACCCGTAAAAACTGGAGAATTGGTTAAAATCATGACATCTAAGTGATCCCCGTCTTTAGAACGAGTTTCAGGAATGAAACCATAATCAACTGGATAAAACATTGGTGAATGTAAGACACGATCTAATTTGATGATGTCTAATTCTTCATCATATTCGTATTTGTTTGATGTTTGTTTGACGATTTCAACGATGGCATTAATTACCTTTGGAGATTTGTCGCCAAGAGTTATAAGTGAATTCATATGGAGGAATTATAACATTGTAATATTATAAGTCAAGTTTTTAATATGTATTTGATACATATATAAGTTATAGCATAATTGTAGTCTTGAATGGGGTATAATTTGGAATATGGCAATTAAATTTGAACCAAATGAATTAATAAGGGATAGGCATTTTTTGGTTGGTAAACAAGAAATTAAACAAACTAAGAATGGGGATAATTTTTATGTTTTGGAATTAAATGATAAAGATGGAAAAATTGAAGCTAAAATTTGGAATAATAATATTCCTCAATGCAATTTTGAAGTAGGAAAAATAATTGAATTAAATGGAAAGACTCAAGAATATAATGGAAAGATGGGAATAATAATTGATAGTTGTCAAATAGTGAACAATGAAGAAGTTGGTGATTATTCCCCTTCTGTGCCAACTTTGGTGTTTGATATTGAAACTTTAGGTAAGAAATTTGAAGAATTGGATGAAGGAGAGCAGGATTATCTTTTAAACAACTTAGAAAAATCCGAACCAGATAAAGAGAGAGCCAAAGGAAAAACAGCTTTATATTCTATTTTTGGAATGGTTTGTGCTATTGGGGGATATGATTTTAATAGTAAAACTGGAATTGTTTTAAGTTTATCGACTAAAGAAATTAAACCAGAAAAAGAAAATTTCGTTTATAAAACATTCGGAACAGAAAAAGAATTATTGGAAGAATTTTGGAAATTAACGGCAAAATATGAACAATTTGTAACTTATAATGGCGATAGTTTTGATTTTCCGTATTTAATGATTCGATCGGGAATTAACCGAGTTAAAATGCCGTTTGAAATTAAAAGATGGGGTTCAGAAAAATTTATTGATTTGCAAAATAAAATTAAACAAAGTCATCCTTTCAAATTGGAAATGTTGTGTAAAGCTTTTGGAATTGAGAATCCAAAGGCAGAAGGAGTTCATGGAGGCGATGTTTCTGGTTTGTACGACGCGGGTGAATTTAATAAAATTGCTGATTATGTGGCCAGAGATGCAACTGCCACGGCTGAATTGTATTCAGTTTGGAAAAATTATATGAGTGGACAAATATAATTATGAATTTTCAAAACGAAATTGAACAAGAATTGGTTTTTAAAATTGAAGTTAAAAAAACAGAAGGAAAATCAAACGGAAAGCAAAGGCGAGTTATAAAGTTAGCGTCGGAAAATTTAAAGAAATTAGTAAGTGATAGATTGGATGGAAAGACTGGTGATTGTTAGAGGGCAAAAAATAAAACTAGGGCAAGGATAAAGGTGTAAATTCCAAAAATCCAAAGTTTGTGACCGATTAAAACTTTTTTAAGGACGCCGAGAGATAAAATACCCACAAAAAATGTTAAGATAAATGCGATTATATATTCTGAGTTTAAAATTCCAGAAGTGGATAAATCTTTGGCGCCTAAAGCTAGGGCACCGAAAGAAGCTGGAATAAAAAGACAAAAAGAGAAATTAAAGGCTTGAATTGGAGCGAGTCCAAGTAATAAACCAGCAAAAATAGTGGCACCGGCACGAGAAACTCCTGGTAGAATGGCAACTGCTTGAAAAATTCCGATAATGACGGCTTTTTTATAATTTAGTTGTTCGTCTTTTGAACCAAAGAATTTAGTGGAAAAAACCAAAATTGAACCTAAAATAAAGAAAAAAGGCAAGAGATTAATGTTGGCAAAAATGGAATCGACTTGATCTTTTAAGAAAATTCCAACTAAACCGGCTGGAATTGAAGCAACAATAATAAATTTTAGATTGGTAAAAAAATATTTTAATTGTTTTCGAAAGAAAAAAAGGACTGATAAAAAAGTGGCGGTGTTAAGAAAAATATCTAAAGTTAATGATGGTTCAATTTTAAAAAAATATTGAGCTAAATTAAGGTGACCAGAAGATGAAATAGGTAAAAATTCGGCAACGCCTTGAATAAAACTGAGAATTATGGCTTGTAAAAATGACATATGAGTTGATTATAAACAAAAACCCCGCCAAATTGGCAGGGTTGATAGATTAAAGTTATTTAACGCTTTGGAGATTGCTTTTGGCGTCGAGATTTACCACCAGTACCAACCATTCTTCTTTCCTTAACTCGAGAATCGACAGTTAATAGACCAGTTGGTTTAATAATTGGTTTGAAAGCTTCATTTATTTTAACTAAAGCACGACAAAGGGCAAGGCTAAGAGCCTCAACCTGACCACCTTTACCGCCACCGGTTAATTTAGCTTCGAAATGATATTTACCAACATTGTCAGTGATTAGAAATGGTCTGTCGTAGGCAATTTTAGATGTTTTACTAGGAAAATATTTTTCGATAGCAATTTTATTGACAACAGACTCGCCTTTTCCAGAAAATAACTTAACAGTAGCAACAGCGGCTTTTCTTCTGCCAATTGCATAGGTATAAGTGTTTGAAGTAGTTTTTTTGGTTGCCATAATTTTATTTAGTAAATTTTTCAGCGTATTTGTGGTCAGCGCCAACAAAAATTTTTAAACGAGTCATTCTAATGTCTCTTAATTTATTTTTTGGCAACATACCATAAACGCCATGTTCAATAACTTTACGAGGATCCTTTCTCATAAGTTCACCGAGAGTGAGTTCTTTTAAGTGACCAGACCAAGCAGTGTGGTGATAATAAATTTTTTGTTTTAATTTACGACCAGTAGTGACAATGTCTGCAGCATTAATAGCAACAACATAATCACCATCATCACGATGATAAGAAAAAGTTGGTTTACTTTTACCCATTAAAAGTTCGGCGATTTCAGTACAAACACGACCTAAGGTTTTACCCTTAAGATCAACTAAATGCCAACTTCTTTCAACGCTACTACCTTTTAAAACTGTGGTTTTCATTATTTTGACTCCTTTTTGACTGCTTTAACTTTCTTTGCTGGTTTTTCTTTTTTAACAGCAACTTTTTTAATTATTTTTTTAGTTTCTTTTTTAACTTCTTCTTTTATTTCTGGTTTAAAATTGACAGCTTTAACAAAACTGAATTTGACGATTAAGGCGTCATCACCATAACGACGTTTGATTTTTTGAATGGTAGTAAAATTTGAAGTTTGATCACCAAAAACTGATTTGAAATTAGCGACAACGCGATTAACCCAATGTTGATCTTGAAGAACTCTGAATAATTCTCTTTTGGCGGTTAGTTCTTCTTTGGTCATGATAATATTGGCTAATTTTTCTACCATAGGAACGACAGCTTTTACTTTAGCATCGGTGGTTTCAATGGCGCCATGAGTAAACATCGATCTAGTTAAAGATCTAAGTAGGGCTCTTTTTTCATCAAAATTGCGATGTAATTTTTTTCCAGCGATACGATGTTTCATAGTTTATTTCCAAGTGAAGCCTCTTTCTTTGAGCCAGGCATCGATAACCTTTAATGATTTTTCACCAACATTTTTAGCTTTGCTGACATCTAAACGACCTGCTTTAATTAAAGCATCGATGGTTGGATAACCAGCTTTTTTGAGTGCATTAGTGACTCTAAGAGGAAGTTCTATTTCTTCAACAGAGATATCACTACCGTGAGAGGCAGGAGAAGCTAAAAGAGTAATGACTTCTTCTTCAAATTCTTTTGGATCAGCAATTTGGCTGAAAGAATTAATTAAATCTTTAGCGGCCAATTTAAGGGCAACAAGAGGATCAATTGAACCATCAGTCCAAATTTCCATAGTTAATTTATCGTAGTTTGATTTTTTACCTAAACGAGTTGGTTCAACCATATAGTTGGTTTTAACAACTGGAGTAAAAGCAGCATCAAGAATAATTTCACCAACAATATCGGTTTTTTGTTCTTTAGCTAAGGTATAACCAACTCCCCTTTCAACTGTCAAAGACATTTTAAAAGATGATTTATTGTCGGAAAGAGTGGCGATAATTTGTTCTGGATTGGAAACTTTGCACAAATCGGAATCAGCAATGTCGCCAGCAGTAACAACACCAGGACCTTTCTTTTCAAGAGTTAAGGTTATTGGTTCGTTTTTACTGTAATTGAATTTGATCCTTTTAAGATTTAAGGAAACTTCAACTAAATCTTCTTTAACACCTGGGATGGTGGTGAAGAGATGATTAGCGCCATCAATTTTGATTCGTGTAATGGCGGCACCAGGAACAGTAATTAATAAAACTCGACGTAAAGCATTACCAAGAGTGTGACCGAAGCCACCAACTAATGGGCTAAGTTCGAACTTTCCGTAATTACTATCTGATTTTACGGTTTTTATATTAAATTTATTTGTTTCGATCATAAAAGCTCCTTTTTTTATCTTGAATAATATTCAATTATTAAATTGACATCAATGTCGTGGCCAATTTCTTCCCTAATTGGGAGGGAAATGACTTTGACAGTAAAGTTCTTTTTGTTTAAATCAAGCCATTGGGGGGCCTTGAAATCACTTTCCGCGGCTGGGACGTTTTCTTTATAGAAAGCAACAGTTTTATCATCAAAACTGATAATGTCACCGATTTTGGTTTCGTAAGAGGCAATATCTAATTTTTTATCATTAACTAAAACGTGTCCATGACTGATTAATTGTTTTGAAAGGGAACGAGATAAAACCAAACCAGCTTGATAAAGAACATTGTCTAATCTTTTTTCAAGAAGAATCATTAAATTATCACCAACCAAACCTTTGAGTTTTTTGGCTTTGAGGTAATAATTCTTGAATTGAGTTTCTTGAACACCGTATATTCTTTTGGCTTTTTGTTTAGCACGAAGCTGAATACCGTAATCAGTAGGCTTGCTACCACCTTTGGCACCATGCATACCTGGTTTAACTGCGCCTTTCTTTTCAATTGGACATTTTGGAGAGTTACAACGAATACCCTTCAAATAAAGTTTGGAACCAGCAGCTCGACAGAGTCGACATTTGGCATTTAAAGTAATTCTTGACATATTTTTTTAATTAAACTCTTCTTTGTTTTGGAGGTCGTGGGCCGTTGTGAGGGACTGGGGTGACATCAGAGATCATGTCGATATCAAAATCTCTTTTAGTTCGGAGATATCTGAGAGCAGCATCTCGACCTGAGCCTGGACCTTTCAAATAAACTGCTAATTTTTTAACACCATGCTTTTTTGACTCTTCTAAAGTTTTTTCGATAGCTGTGGTGGCAGCGAAAGGAGTTGATTTTCTGGCTCCTTTAAAACCACAATTTCCAGCACTAGACCAAGCAAGAGCTTTACCTTTACTATCAGTAACAGTAACGATAGTATTGTTAAAAGTTGACTGAATATAAAGTCGACCTTCAGCAATATTTTTAAAAGTTTTCTTTTTATTAGCGGTAGTGTTTTTGGTTTTAGTATTTTTTTCTGCCATTTTTAAATTAATTATTTATTACTGTTATTGCTAGCAGCTTTTTGCTGAGCTTCAATTTTTGCCCAAGCTTCTTTGGTTAATGAGCCAACTGTCTTTTTCTTACCTTTTCGGGTGCGAGCATTAGTTTTAGTTCGTTGACCTCGAGCTGGAAGACTAACAATATGGCGAATACCACGGTAAGCTTTGATGGCTTTTAAGCGATCAATGCTTTCTCTAATTTCTTTTTTAAGATCACCTTCAACTTTGAATGATTCAAGTGCTTTCATTAAGCTAGAAACATCGTCACGGGAGAGATCTTTAATTCTAGTATTTAAGTCAATTTTGGCTTTTTTAGCTAATTCTTTAACATTAGTTCGACCAATGCCAAAAAAACGAGTTAAACCAATCTCAGCTCTTTCGTTATCTGGAATTTCAACACCAACAATTCTCATATTTTAAATTAACCCTGTCTTTGGGTATGTCTTTTTGTAGAACAAATAACACGTCGAGCCCCTCTTCGGAGAACTATTTTACAGTTTTTACATCGACATTTAATACTAGATTTTACTTTCATATTAGGAACTTGGATATTTTAACCTATAAGGGCGCAAATATCAAAGAGTAAATTTAATTTATATTCGGTAGACAATTCTACCTTTTTCTCCTTCTGGACTAAGGACTAAAGAAACATTGTCTCCAGTCATAACTCGAATGTGATGCATTCGAAGTTTTCCAGCTAGATGAGCAATAATTTCATTACCACTCTCGAGTTTAACTCGAAACAATGAATTAGGCAAGATTTCAGTTACTTGGCCTCTGACGGTTGGTTCTTTCATTAAGGAATTAATTTTGAGGTAAACTATTAATTTTTTGACAGATATCTCCAAAAATGGGATCTATAGGACGATTACCATCGGTTCGGAATAAAAGATTTTTGGATTGGAAGTAATCCATTATTAAATCATTATTGTCGTTATAAAATTTTTGACGGGCGGCGATGGCTTCGGGGGTAGAATCGGTACGGCTTTGATCTTGAAAGGAATCACCTAATCTAATACGACGGGCTTGAATTTCTTCAAAAGTGACATCGAGATGAATAATTTGATCTAAAGGTTGGTTTTGATTAGATAAAAAATTTTCAATAAATTGACCTTGGGTTAAAATTCGAGGAAAACCGTCGATGATAAAATTTTGATTATTAATTTTAGCCAAATTACTGGTTAAAACAGAAAAAGCAATTTCGTCGGGAACTAAATTACCAGAGTCGACTATAGATTTGGCCTTTAAACCAATTTCGGAGGCAGCCGCAATTTCGTCGCGGAGAAGCTGACCCATTGATAAGTGGGTAAGATCATATTTTTGAGCGATTAATTTGGCTTGAGTTGATTTACCACAACCTGATGGACCAATTATAAAAAGATTTAATGACATAATTTTTAATTAATAAGAAAGTTTGTCGTAATTTTGTGCCTGAACGACATTTTCTAATTTTCGAGTTAATTGAATGATAACAGAAACAACGATAAGAACACTGGTTCCACCAATGGTGATAGTGGTGATACCGGTAATTTTTTGAACGATAGAAGGAGAAACGGCGATTAAACCTAAAAATACTGAACCAATAACGATGACTCTGTTGATTAAAAATTTAAGACGCTTTTCGGTGGAGATACCAGGACGAATACCAGGAATAAAACCACCAGATTTTCTTAATTCGTCGGCAATATCTTTAGGTTTAAAAATAACCGAGGTGTAGAAAAAAGTAAAACCCATAACAAGTAGAAAATAAAAGATCATATAAACATAACCATCAGTAGCAAAAAGATTACCAATAGTGGTGGCAGAACTGGCAATAAAATGATTTGGGACTTTACCTAAAAATTGGCCTAATAATGAGGGAATCGTAGCCAGGGAAACAGCAAAAATGATGGGCATGACACCGGCGGTGTTGACTTTTATGGGAAGGTAGGTTGATTGACCACGTTTAGCATAGTTGATAGGAACACGAAGAATCGCTTCTTCAACTAGAACGATACAAAAAACCAAGACTAAAGCCATGATAATTAACATAAAAATATTTAAAGTGTTTTGAGGATTAGAAAAATCGGTGGTGGACATTGTTTGAAAAAGAATGATTGGTAATCGACAAACGATACCAGCAAAAATAAGCATGGAAATGCCATTACCAACTCCGTAGAGATTAATCAATTCGCCAAAAAAAATCATAATCATAGTGCCAGCCAACATGCTACAAACCATACCAATAATAGTTAAAGGAGAGAAATCGGTAATAATGTTTTGGGACTTTAAAATAGTGATCATGCCAATACCATTAATGATGGCAAAAGGAATGGTGGCGATGCGAGTATATTGATTAATTTTGGCTCGACCATATTCGCCTTCTTTGCGAAGCTCTTCAAGCTGGGGAACAACAAGGGCTAAAAGCTGCATCATAACAGAAGCGTTGATATAAGGATTTAGACCTAGGGCCGCAATGGAAAAATTGGCTAAAGTTCCGCCGGAAAAAATATCTAGTAAGGATAAAAGTTGATTTTGTGAAAAAAATTGTTTTAGAAGAACTAAATTAACACCAGGAACTGGAATATGGGCAATAAAACGGAAAAGAACCAAAATCAAAATGGTTACAGTAAATTTTTTCCTAAAAATAGGAGTTTTTAGGCCTTCATAATATAAGAGAAGTGACTTAACTATCAGATTCATTACTCTATATTACCACCCGCTGCAATAATTTTGTTTTTAGCAACTTGGGAAAGAGCAATACCTTTAAAGGTTAAAGCTTTAGTGATTTCACCAGTGGCTAAAATTTTAAAACTAGCATTAAAGTTTTTGAGAGAAGTTTTAGATTTTTTAGCAATTGAATTGACATCAACGATTTCATTAGCTTTAAACCATTTTTCAATTTGGCTTAAATTAATATTGACAACATTTTTGTGATTTTGAAGACGATGTTTGCCTCTTAAAAATGGCAATCTTTTAATCCATGATTTTTTGTGTTTAGTACCAGCAAAAGCGAGATCAGTTTTACCTCGAGCATTGCGACCTTTAGCACCGCGACCAACAGTGTGGCCACCGGTTCCAGAACCAATGCCTCGACCAATGCGACGAGCTGATTTGATGGTTATTTTAGTTAATTTAGTTAAGATTTCCATATTATTTTTTAAGAGTTGAAAGAGCTTTTAAAGCAGCCCAAACATTAATTGATTTATTTTTAGAACCGACAATTTTACTGACAATGTCTTGAATACCAGCTAATTCAACCACAGCTCGAACAGGACCACCAGCGATAAGACCACTTCCTTTTTTACCCGGTCGAATCATAACGACAGCACCTTTGAATTTTAAAGTGACAGCTCCAGAAATAGTACCATCAACAATAGGAATAGTAATTAAACCTTTTTGAGCTTTTTTAATACCTTTTTGAATAGCATCAGCAACGCTCTTGGCTTTACCTAGACCTACGCCAACTCGGTTCTTTTTATCACCGGAAACAACCAAAGCGGTAAAATGAATTTGATTTCCGCCTTTAGTTTTTTTAGAAACTCTTTTAATTTGAACAACTTTGTCAGTGAATTCACTGACTGGTTTTTCGTATTTTTGATATCTTTGATTATTATCCATATTGATTAAAAGTTTAAACCTTTAGAACGAGCTCCATCTGCAAGAGCTTTAACACGACCATGGTAACGATAAAGTCCACGATCAAATCTAACCTTAGAAATATTTTTTTCAATAGCAAGAGTGGCAATTTGCTCACCAACAGCGGTAGCTTTTTCGGTTTTAGTACCTTTATCTAATTTTAATGATTTAGTAGAGGCAGAAACTAAAGTTCGGCCATGTTTATCATCAATAATTTGAGCCCAGAGATGTTGATTGCTTCGAAAAACAGTTAAACGAGGAACGCCTAAATTTAGAGCTAATTTTGATCTAACTCGATTTTGTCTTCTTTGTTTTGGGTTGTGTGTAATCATATTATTTTTTAGGCTTTAGCTTTTTTACCAGCTTTAAGTTTAATAAATTCATCAGCAT
>Ga0074198_1001116_pt1 | contig 20009 bp, 22 predicted proteins | sample EPASupsiteSAE323_FD_64527 | JGI IMG/M metagenome (GOLD analysis project Ga0074198, IMG submission 64527) | Bioremediated contaminated groundwater from EPA Superfund site, New Mexico - Sample SAE3-23 | ecosystem: Environmental > Aquatic > Deep subsurface > Groundwater > Contaminated ...
AGATGAAGCAATTAAATTATTTACAGAAACTGTTCAAGCTATTAATCGACCAGATCCTCAGCTAATATAGGGCATGATATCCCTATTACTAGGGTTTTTCATACAAAGTTTTTCTACACGTCTTCACAGAGAGACCATACACGTTATTTCTTTCATATCCAGCATTTGCACCAGTCATAATCATCCCTTCAAGTTCAGGTGCGGGAGTGAGGTAAGCTCTCCTCCCCCATGTGATCAGATCCAGCATGAGTACTGAGGAAGAGGGGTATTCGGTCCGTTCATCATTCAGGAAATCATGTACTACATTAACTCCATCCTCTGTCAGACGAACAAACCTTTCTGAATATATTGATGTTTTTTTCCCGGAAAGACTTTGATCATTTTTCTACTTGGATCAAATCCTATGGAATTCTCCTTTAAACTCAAAATTTCTTTATACCTCATCCCTGTAAAAATAGGACTCGCATCAATTTTGGACATGCTCACTCAAAACCCGGATATCATTACCCAGTTATCCGATTTCCCAAAGAATATCAGAATCTAATTTGTGAGCAGGTGAAAATTTTAACTACCAATATCAAGGGTTCACAGGAGTTGATCAACAGGTCAGGTACTGACCTTGAGAATAGGCTGACTGCTCTTGAGAAGTCGATAGAAGGAATGAAAGAAAAATTATCCCAAAAACCGCCTAAACCCCATCAGGCGGCTCGCAAAAGAATTATGGGCCCAGCCGGATTCGAACCGGCGACCTCCGCCGTGTAAAGGCGGTGTCATAACCACCTAGACCATAGGCCCTTGTGCCTACATAAGTATACTTTAAACAATTTATAGTTAAGGATCTACTTTCACCCTGAGTACTGGTGAACAATATGAATATTAAATAACCCGGATGCTGCGTAATGTTGTCTGTCTTCAATCATCTCATAAGGGGAGTTAACATTTGTATGAAAGTTTGCTGCAACATATCCCTTTCCCATACTTTTCTCTTCCTGAACAGGAATCACATCAGGGATCTGAACCGTTACATTCCTGGCGGGAACCGCAACAACAACCTGTTCCGGGGATGTATCGGCAAGTTGCAGATAATTTCTCTCCTGGATAATCTCATAGCGATCTCCGGAAATCTGTGGCGCCATAACGATGCCATACAGTACTAACAAAAATAGTAACAGATGAAACAAAGTATAAATTCGTAATTGCATGCTCCCCCTGCATGCTACATCCCAGGGCAACTCTGGTGGCGGACCCCACCAGCCACGCCAGAGTATGCCTCGGTATACATTACGTCATCATCAGAAGAGAAAAACTCTCTGGTAGAAGATCACGTCTGAGACAGGTAGTTTAGGATATCACGACCATGCACAAGCCATGAACGTCCCACCTTTCGTGCATCTATCCGCTTTTCTTTGATATATTTCCTCATGGTTGAGACAGAGACATTAAGTGCGACGGCAGCTTCAGTCTGTGAATAATCTTTATCAGGTCTGATCCTCATGGATCCCATCTCCATTGCATCCATTACAGGAAGGACTGGTGAGCTCTGAACCTTTACAAGCGCTTCGTCAGATATCTGCCCCCCGTTTGAAAGGTCACAATCGATAACCGAACTCAAAGAAGGTGCGGCCTGGATATCCGGTACCCTGATACCAAAAGAATTATCCGGAGTAAAACCATTTTCAGGGATTCTGACATTAAGGAATTTCTCCAGTACCGAAACACGGGTTTCAAGCCTGATTATACTTGCATCATGGCCTGCAACCTGTTCGGCCAAACCCCCGGTATCTGACTCCTTTGTCTCTGTATCTGTGGAGTAAACAGGCAACTCTAACTGCTTATCCGTATCTGACTGCCTGAGGAATGATGTAATAATCTCACGAATCAAAGATGAGAAAGTAATCATCCGGGTTTCAGCAATCTCCAGCAGTTCATCGATCTGTTCCTCATCAAGAGATATTGTGATATCCTTTCTAACCATCGCGAAGTGCCCCTGCCTGATCACATATAAGTGCTATTCAGTTCTCAATTATTCTTTGTCTGACAACATGAAGATACCAGTATTAAACCGGATAAATATCGAGATGTTCTGATATTATTATGAATTGAATAATTACCCCCTATTTTCCCGCTATTCAGTATACACATATCCGGATATGAAAACCCTACTTCTTACAGAACCATAAAAGCGCACATTACCAGAATTCCTGCACTGCATAATAATACTCCCCGTTCCAGAATAACCCGACTCCGATTCTATCTGCATATGAATCGAGAATATTCTTCCTGTGGCCCGGACTTTTCATCCAGCCATCCATAATAGCCCCTGCAATTGCCTCAGCGCTGGTGGGATCCACATAACCGACTCCACTAACAAGCCCCGTCCCGATATAGGCCAGGTTCTCTCCGATTCCAACCCTTGTTCCACCATCAATCGCCTTTGTGGTAGGATAACCTGCCGCTTCTGCCCGCTCTTTAGGGCCTCTCCCGGATTTATCAGTATGAGAGAGATAACCGACCTTACCAAGGTCTTTAGCGTAATTATCTGCAATTCCGGCGAGATCTTCATCCCGCATGAGAACATTGAGCCCCTCACGAATCCGGTAATCATTAGTCAGATTATAAATCCTGGCGATGATCTCATTATTAAGATCCGCCTGGTCAGGCAGGCCTTTCTCCTTTATTTCAATACCAGTAGCAAGTCTGGCAATATCTCCCTCTTTAATCCTGTTTAACGATGCAACTCTTGTATCGTGAATTAACCCGTATAATTGATAAAATCCCGGAGAAGTATTAACATCCAGAGTATTGATAATCTGTATCGTCCGGTTGGCACCTGCACGAACAGGATCAACCGTATTGGTCTTCAGTACCAAACGATCATCGGGATCTTCCTGTCTCTCAAAGAATACTGTAACATATGTAATCCCTGAAGTCTGATCTCCCTGATTCTCTATAGATATATTACTCTGATAAGGATATCCCGGATAGGCCTGTGATCCACCTGATAATCCGGTTATCACTAGATCAGGCCCGGAGACTGCAGTGACAGGAGATAAAAGAAACAATGCACATATTGAAAAGATAAAAAACCAGAATAATCCATTACTCTTCCGGATTTTTAAATGATTGAATACCATCTAACATAAAAGTAATAGATTACGAGAAAGGGTTTCCTGTCAGAACAAAGATCAAGATGATGACTATTTATCATCAGGCTCAAGATCTTCAAACTCAATATCTGTTAGATCATCATCGCCGGAGAAGTCAATACCCGTCACATCCTCATCCAGTTCAATCTCATCAATATCAGGAAGTTCATCTCCCGATTCATCGTCCTGTAAATCCGGGATAACATCCTGTGAATCTTCTTCAGGCTCTTGTTCAACATCAGTGAGATCCATCAGCGAATCATTAAGATCAGAATCAGACTCAAATGAATCAGAGTCACTTTCAAAATCCGGGAAAGAGTCTGATTCTATCTCATCCTCTTTCTTATTCCTGGGTATTGACTTCTCCTCATCGTCCAGGTCGGGCAAAGAGAATCCGCCTTCATCCTCACCCTTATCAAAATCATCAGGTAATGAATCACCCCCTCCCATATCATCGAAATCATCCGGAAGAGGAAGTTCAGAATCTCCGAAATCATGTTCAGCTATAATTTCAGATGCATCAGGCACTTTTGCAGTATCTTCTGTTGATATAATACTACCATACGGAGTGGATGCGGGGGCAACTTTGGATATTAATAATGGTTCTGGAACAAAAAGACCCTCAGATTCCCGCCTTTCAGTAACATAGAGACGTATACGGTCCCGCAGTGGCAGATCAAGATGTGGAGAAGGTATATATTTGTCCTTTTTGGATTCGGGCAGTGTATCTTTTTTCCGTTTCTCCACACTCCTCTCTTTAATATAGGGATAAATAAAAAACGCAGAAATTCCAAAAGCTGCAGCAACCCATATAGCAAAGTAAATTGCCGTAATAATATCCTTAAAATTTGGATTAAAGCCGGTTATAATAAATATTATGAGAAGAAAAACAGCCAGTGCAATAACAAAACCTAAAATTACAAATGTTCTCTTCTCAACCTTCATAAAATTCATCCGGACTAATAATTCAACTAATTATTATTCTCTAATGTGTTAATTATATCCGTAATACGATAATAAGATTTATGTTTCTTGTTTTAATAAAAAAAGATTCACAAAGAAAAAATTAAAAGTTTTTCATCAGTCATCTCTCTTATTGCATATGCCGGACCTTCTCTCCCGAAGCCCGACTCTTTTACCCCGCCATAGGGCATACTTTCAATTCTGAAGGTTGGAATATCGTTAATTAAGACTGCTCCGCATCTTATCTGCTGACATGCAGAGAAGGCAAGAGTGAGATCCTGGGTATATACACCGGCCTGGAGCCCGTATTTCGTATCATTAACCATATCAATCGCATCCTGAAATGAGTCATAAGACTTGATCGTAAGAACAGGGGCAAACACCTCTTCTTTCTCTATCTCCATGGTGGGATTAGTATCTCCAATGACCGACGGGACCAGGATTCTGCCGATTTTCCTGGAGCCACAAAGAATTCTGGCCCCGCATTTTTCCGCATCAGAGATCCGCCTTAGCGCCTGTGAACACTTCTCCTGATTAATCATCGGGCCAATATCAGTCCTTGGATCCGCCGGATCACCGAGAACGAGCGTCGCTGCCTGATTAACAATCTCATCAGCCAGGCTGTTATAAATGGACCGGTTTACATAAACACGCTGAACTGATATGCATACCTGTCCTGCATTAGTAAAGGCACCCTCAACTATCCTCCTGGCAACGAGACTTATATCGGGGGTATCATTTACGATTACTGCAGCATTTCCCCCAAGTTCCAGAGATACCTTTCCAGTATTCGCAATGTGGCGCAGATGCCATCCGGTCTGTGGACTTCCGGTAAAACTGATGCACCCGACCCTTTGATCCATGACCATACATTCGGCCAGGTTATTATCACAGGAGACTACATTTACAGCCTCTTTGGGAAACCCTGATCTTAAAAGAAGTTCACCGAATTTTAACGCTGTCAAAGGAGTATCGGAGGAGGGTTTGATGATACATGCATTGCCTGATGCATAAGCAGGCCCGGCTTTATGACATATAAGGTTGAGTGGAAAGTTAAACGGACATATGGCAAGCACTATTCCTACCGGGACACGGGTCAGAATGGCCCATCTCTTTTCACCGGCAGGTTCAGTGTCCATTGGAATTGTCTCTCCCCTGATACGTAATGCTTCTTCAGCAGATATCCGGATTGTTCTGACCGCACGCATGACCTCTGCTGCAGCATTTCTACGGACTTTTCCACTCTCACTTATGATGATATCAGTAAGTCCGGCAGATGACTCCTCAATAAGGTCAGCAAGGCGATGAAGCATGGAAGACCTTATGTGGGCCGGGAGAGATGCCATGATTTTTGCTCCTTTTCCCGCTGCAATCATCACTTCTTCTATCTCTTCAGCTCCCGCCCGGCAGACATCCCCGATTCTCTCATCGGAATATGGGTTTAATACGGGAATAGTCGATTGAGTATTCTTATATTCGCCTCCGATAATAAGAGGAAAAGGATCCATATTTTATAAAGAATTGCAGGGAATATAAAAAGGTTACCAGGTAAACAGGCTTAAATAATGAACCAGTGCCCCGGCAATTATCCCAAGCATTACAGTATAAAACGAGATAATTGCTGCGGTCTTGAGGCCCTGTTCCCGGTATAGGACAGCAATCGTTGAGATACAGGGAACAAAAAGCGAACTTACCAGGGCAAATGTATAGATCTCAACCTTTGACATAACAGTGGTAAGTGATGCTGAACCGGCCAGGACTATAAGGGTCTCAAATGCCATCTCCTTTCTTAATATACCAAAGAGTAATGCTGTTGATGCAAATGGAGGAAGTCCGAGGACACCGGTCATAAACGGGGCCGTTATCGACTCAATAACAGACAGTATTCCATAATATCCCATGAGTCCAAGCACGATACTACTGATAATCAGTAGCGGAATTGCAATCACAAGAAATTCCCGGATATGAATCCAGGCCCTTGTAAGAACCATCTTTGGGGAAGGAGTCCTTAAAGGCGGAACCTCAAAGACCATTCCAAGCTGGTTGCCCGGGGTTATTCGTGAGAGGAAAACTCCGGTTAAGAAGATTAAGATGAGGATTATCAGGTAGATAGAAAAGGCTGCAGGTATTCCGACAAAAACTGCAACCATACCTGAAATTATTACAGTTCTTGCAGAACATGGTACCATGGTAATAAGAAAAGCTGCAATATGACGTTCTCTCCGGTTACCTATCTGCCTGATAGCCATTATTGCAGGTACGTTACATCCTAGTCCCAGGACCATGGGAATTATTGCCTGACCATGGAGCCCGAAACGATGCATGATTCGATCGGATAGAAAAGCGACCCTGCTCATGTACCCGGTATCCTCGATTATTGATATAAGGACATAGAATGTGAAGACAAAAGGAAATGCAATACCAAGGCCGGCCTGAACTGCTATGATAACTGAAAAAAGAATCTCGTAAATCAGTGGATTTAGTACCGCCAGTTTTAATGGTTCAAGAACCATGATATCAAACGCAGATACTATCATCTCCTCGAAAAAAGATCCTATAAAAAAAACAACAAGAAGCATTGAGATGAGGATCGTTCCCATAATCAGAAAGCCGGGGAAAGGTTTCAGAAGGAAAGAATCGTAACTGCGTTTATCCACAGATTTTATCTCACCGTTAGATACGACACGACTACAGATCTCAGCTGCAGCATGATGCCTGTTGCCTGCAAGTATACTTGATACCGGCATTCTGTGTTCTTCTTCAATCTCTGATGCAATAGCGGCTGCAGCCTCCATCCGGTCAGGATCATCACCAATACCCTGCAAAGCCAGGAGAGACTCGTTCCTTGACGCACCGGATATTCTGGAAAGGGTCCTGATAGCAGCCTCAATGTGGCGATCAAATGGAACCTGATAAGTTCCGGTCCTTGCTTCTTTCAGGGCAAAAGGGATAATATCCGGGATATGCCATCCGATTGTTGCTGCTGTGAGAAGAACAGGTATTCCGAGAATGTCGGATAAATCATCAGTATTAATTCCTAACCCTGCTTTCTCGGCTTCATCTGCCATATTCAGGACTACTACAGCGGGAACCTGGTACTCCAGAAACTGTAGCAGAAGATAGAGATTTCGTTCAAGGTGTGAAGCATCCAGAACAAGAATATAAATATCAAATTCATCGGAGAGCAGAAGGTTCCTGATCAGGCATTCTTCACTTGTCTTTCCATCCAGTGAATAAGTACCCGGCAGATCACTAATCTGGATCTTCTGCTGGTTTAAGCAGGAAATCCCGGACATAATATCGACGGTAGTTCCGGGATAATTACTGACTTCAACACCAATACCGGTCAGATGAGAAAAGATGAGTGACTTTCCCACATTAGGGTTACCAATAAGCCCGACCTTCAAACCGGCACCTCTACCAGAACTGACCTTGCAATTTCGGGACTTAATGCAATATCACATCCTTTCACCTGGATAAGCATGGTATCTGCCAGCTTCTGTTTTACTATTATCTCTTCACCCGGAACAAGCCCCAGATCTGCGAGCCTTGCTGCCCGTCCTGATCCCTTTATCGTATATATAATTACCCTTTCAGCAGTACTGCAATCCGTAAGCCTTATGCAGCCATGGCAATTATCTGACCGGCAGAAACCATGACCCTGGCCTTTACCTTTATAACATCCCCTGCTTTCCTGAAGGAATTTTCTCAAACGTTTGATTGTATCATCTGTTGCATGATGCTCCATGGTACATGCCTGGGCATGTGCCTGCTCATGATCCATCCCGAGCATCTCCTGTAGAAATGCTTCAAGCACATGATGACGACGCATTACAGCCTCTGCTGCAGTTACTCCGGATTTTGTCAGAGAATACCTCATATCATTAGAAAGTGTAACCTCTCCGGAGTTTATCAGACCATTCAGGATATCCTGTACTTTCTCTTCAGAAGAGCCGGATAAGGAACTGATCTCTTCCAATAACGGACCTTTATTATTTCTCTGGAAAAACCGCATCAGAGAAAGAAGCATATCTTCCCTTTCAGCATCAGTCATCTCATTCTAGAATTATCTTCTGAACTGTTTATACTCCGCTATGAATATTCTCCTATTATAAAATTATCGTAATATTACATATCGTGGAATTCCTTTTATAGTATACGGATATAAACCGGCATTAATTATGAAACAGGTAACAGATAACCCGATAAAAACTCAACAAACCTGGCGGAAATGTAAAATTATAGCAACCATAGGCCCTGCTTCTGCCGATGTGGAAACAATATACTCGATGATAATGGCCGGTATGAACATAGCAAGAGTTAACCTGTCTCATGGATCCGTTGAGTGGCACCGGGAGATTGTCCACAATATCCACGAAGCTGCAGGGAAAGCAGGACGGTTGGTAGGAGTTTTAGCAGACATCCCAGGACCTAAACTGCGCATAAACAATATGGATAAACCTCTGCATGTGAAAAGTGGAGATATTTTAATAATTTCAGGAGAGGCAGATGTTTCAAATATAATTTCAGTGTATCCTGTATCATGCATTCCTGAAGTATATCCGGGAGATAATATTCTTATTGGGGATGGCACTATTGAACTTACGGTAGTATCCTCTGGTTCTGCAATTACCGCATCGGTAATTCACGGAGGGTTAATCAGGGAGGGTATGGGTGTTGTAATACCTGACAGGAGACCGGTTGTTCCGTTTGCCGGAGGAGAATTTGTGAAATATTTAAGTATAGCCCTTCAGTTATCTCCTGATTATATTGCCCTCTCATTCATCGGGTCAGCACAGGATATCAGAGATACAAGAGCTCTTCTTAATCGTAATAATGCCGGGGATATCCCGGTTATTGCCAAGATCGAAAGCCGGGATGCAGTATCACGACTGATGGAGATAATAAGGGAGTCCGACGGAATTATGGTAGCCAGAGGAGATCTTGGTGCATACCTTCCAATCGAGCAGGTTCCCCATATACAGAGGACAATTATCAGATGTTGCAACAAGACCGGGATACCAGTTATCACTGCGACAGAGATGCTGGAATCTATGGTTCATAATACCAGACCTACCAGGGCAGAAGTAACAGATGTTGCCCATGCAATATTAGATGGAACTGATGCAACGATGCTTTCTGCAGAGACTTCTCTAGGAGAAAGCCCGGTAAATTCAGTACTGATGATGAGCAGGATTGCAACTGAGACCGAACTGCACCTCCCATACCTTAGTATCCTAAAGGATCGTGAAGACTGGTATGAAAAGAGTGTTGAAGCGGTTATAAGTAATCATGCATGTTTCATAGCAGAAGAACTGGCAAGTCCTGCAATCGTCGCATACACAAGATCCGGACTTACAGCTGAAAGGGTGTCAAGGTACAGGCCGCGTTCACCTATCATTGCAATAACATCAGAATCCAGGATAGCTAAAAGATTGCTCCTTTTCTGGGGAGTAATACCGGTAATTGCAGATCCCGTCACATCACAAACAGAACTTCAGACTACTGCGGTAAGGATAGCCCTGGAGACCGGAATTGCAGATCCCGGGGATCAACTAGTGATAATAGCAGGTAACTTTGCTGGCAAAGAAGGAAGAACTAATTTAATTAAGGTGAAAGAGGTTTCATAAACCAGTATTAATACAGATAACCAACTATATAGTCTGATCAATAAAACTATACCTGCCTTTCTCATACATCATTGTATCTGGCAGAGTTCCCTGACAGATCCGTATATTCGGTGCAATATGGAAGATAACTCAGAGATTTCGGGTATGATGTTCAGGTGCAGATCTGATGCTGCACTCTCTTTTACTTATGCAGATGATGGAGCTGAAGCTGTTACCGGTTACACACCTTCAGAACTTGTTGATACCGGACTGATTTTTCTTCCGGACCTGATTCATCCGGAAGACAGGGACAGTGTCAGAAGCAGGATGCAGGGAGGAATTTCAGATAAAAAGTCATTTATTGCTTTATGCAGACTGATGGATAAAGAAAGGAAATATTCGGACGGAATCATTATAGGTACTGCCCTTTTCAGGGGTGCCCTTACATTAACCGGACTGGAAGGATATATCATAAGAATAAACCCAGGGGTATCCTGTATTAAAAGTAACAAAACTTTTGATAAAGAACCTGATGCTTTGGCGAAAGATGAGAAACTAATAAACCTGGCTGAAATTGATCGGTATATTCAGAAGATCAATGAAATCATAAGGCAAAAACAGGATTCGGATTCTTATCCCGGACATGATATGAGATACTGTGCACTCCTGATGGATACTGTAAGGCTAATCTCAAACCAGAATCTGGATAATAAAGGCCTTCAGACAGAAATATTCCTGTCAGATTTATCGGAATTAATAAAGCAGACATATTCCGTTGAGATTGAAGATATATCAGTCTCACTCTCAAATGTCCTGAATGAACAATTATCAGGTTACCAGGGACTTTGTATAGGGATCATAGTATGTGAACAGTTCTGCAATGTTATCGGTTACGCCTTTAACGCAGGCCAGACAGGAATGATAGAGTTATCTTTCATACGTGAGGAGGACTGGCTCATCCTTCAAATCCGTGATAACGGGAAAGGATTTCCTGACTCAGTACTGCGCAACAAAAATACATCCGGCGGGCTGGCACTCATGGAACAACTTTCAAATGATCTTTTAGGGACGGTAAGTCTGCTCAACGATAATGGTGCAGTAATAAGGGTGATATTTCCGGCTGATGGAACCACATCATGACATACACCAAAACTAAAATATGATTCGGAATATAAGTGACTTATCATGACTGCATTAACACAGGTAATGATGGATGCAATTAAGGAGATTAAGGTGTTTCCATTTGCTACTGCATCAAAAAATGGTGTACCTAATGTTGCTCCGATGGGGTCTGTCTTTCAGATAGACCCTGAAACTATCTGGATAGGAGATAATTTCATGGTAAAATCGCTTGCAAATGTCCTTGAAAATCCAAAAGCCGCACTCTATGTATACGGACCAGGAGTGAAGGGATGTTTCCAGATAAAGGCTGATGTAACTGTGAAGACAAGCGGACCGGAATATGAGAAGATGAAGGAGATGATTCATGCAATGAAACCTAATCTTCCGGCAAAATCCCTTCTTGTACTGAAGATAACTGAAGTCTTTGAATGCATGCCCGGGGCAGAAGCAGGAAAACGTCTGCTATAAATCAGCCCTTTCGTTTTTAATGAGAAAACAGGATAAGAAATGTTATGCTTCATATAGAAAACCTTTATGTCGAGATCGATGGAAAGGAGATACTTCACGGAATAACTCTCCATATAAAACCAGGGGAAACACATGTTCTCATGGGTCCCAATGGTTCAGGCAAGTCGACTCTGCTTATGTCCATAATGGGTTTTGATGCCTATTCAATAACAAAGGGCACAATAACCTTCAACGGCAAGGACGTTACAAAGATGCCTGTTCATGAACGGGCGCGACTGGGAATGGGGATTATGTTCCAGAGACCTCCGACGATTCCGGGTCTGAAACTGGGAAAGATGCTGAAGGTTATCAGCCATGATAAAAATCCTGATGATCTGACAGTATCAGTAAACAGGATGATGATGCAGGAATTTCTAGAGCGGGATATCAACCAGGGATTTTCCGGGGGAGAGATTAAGAGAAGTGAGATACTTCAGATGATGGTCCAGGAACCGAATTTTATCATGCTGGATGAACCGGAAAGCGGAGTTGATCTTGAGAACATCCATCTTATGGGGGATTCCATCTCTTATCTACTTCAGAAAAATCAGCGCATTGTAAACAGGAGAAACAGCGGCCTTGTTATTACCCATACAGGCTATATTCTTGATTACCTTGATCTGGATAAAGGACATGTAATGATCAATGGCGAATTCAAATGCCATGGAAATCCCAGGGAAATTCTTAAGTTAATAAAAGAAAAGGGCTACCATGAATGCCTGAACTGTCATTAGATCAATTAATCCTGTGATGTGAAATCCTGGCACCCCTTCAATTTTCACCCGGAGCAGCAATGCTGCTGGGAATGGCGACCGGAGATGCCTGTGGCTTTCGTTTTGAGAATCTTCCGGCTGATGAGGTAAAGAGATTACTATCTGAAGGGCTTATACCCGGACAATATACAGATGATACACAGCAGGCACTTGCAGTATCAGAGTTAATGATCAGTAATTGCCCCTTTAACCAGTGGAACCTCTCCAGGTTCCTTCTTATGGTCTATCAAAGGGATAAAAGGGAGGGATACTCTCCATTAACCAGGAAGATGCTGGAAGATTCCCCTGATCCTGACTCGTTTCTTTCTTATATTCCGGAGAATGAAAAGGTCTTAAGGAAGAGTGACGGGGCAGCTATGCGTGCACTTCCCTTAGGTTTTTTTGCCAGGAGGGAAGATGTGATATCCTATGCCCTGAAGAGTGCATCGATAACACACGGGCATCAGGAGGCCTGTGCAGTCACCATAGCCATTGCCTGTATCGCATATGAGAGGTATCATCTTAAGACACCTTTCAGAGAAATATGGTGGCATATAAGAGATGCAATATTAGATGTCAGTTCCGATACCGTGCAGTATTGTGATAAGTGTGCAAACCTCTCTTTTCTTGACCGGGAAATAATTCTTGAAAGTCACAGATCCTATGGAGTGCCATATACTGATGCAAGGATACTTCTCGGTGCGGTATTATGCCTTCTTAAATTATTTGGAGAAGACCAGGAGAGAGTTCTTCATGAAGCCCTTCTTCTTGGGGGCGATACGGATACAACAGCTGCAATTGTACTTGGAGTATCCCTGTTACATGAAAAACCTGAAAAAAAAATTTCAGAACTGATTAACAGGCTTGAGAGCGGCAGGTTTGGAAGACCATATCTGGAGAAGATAGGGGATTTGCTTACAGAACGGTATCCCCCGAAGACATCATCACCTTAAAACTACACTCAAAACAATGATGCACAGAAATAAAATTATAACTCCGGCATATATCAGTTCTTTTATGTGAAGAGAGAGAAAAGATCTGTTTCTCTTTCCAGAATAACCCATTCTTCTCTTTCCATCAGTCAGACCTGCTTTTTTCCATTCGGATAAATTTTTACAGGAGTGATTGAACGGCAGGCGATGCCCTGGACAAAAAACCCCCTTGCAATAAGAGCAGGTAAATGCCGACCCGCCTGAAACCTCTTCTCCACATACCTCACATTTTATACCAGACATGAATTTATAATGAAATATTACAAATTTAAGTTAAAATTAAATAAAAGAGACTTTCTCTTTATCCTTTTATGTGATCTCTAATCTTCCAGAGGAATCGTTATAAGTTTAACTGTCTCAACACCTTTCTGGGCCATAAGACGCTCTGCAATCATCTTAACCTGCTGTGCATCCCCTTTAACAAGCAGTATCTCAACACATCTGGTTTCTGTGACATGAGAGTGTAGTGATGCCTGGATTAGGCCCATAAAATCGTGCTGGATATCAGTTATTGCTCCTACAAGACCTCTCTGGTGATGGTCATATACAAGGGTGATAATTCCCTGCCTGGGTCCTGATATATCAGCCATCCATTTATGATACCTGATATAGGACCTGATAGCATCTCTTATACCTTCTGATCTCGACGAGTACCCTCGTGTCTTTAAAATCTGGTCAAAATTCTGAAGTAAGTTTGACGGAAGAGAGACCCCAATACGGGAGAGATCATTTTCATACAGATCTTCAGATTCCGAATCAGCAAAACTGGGACACATAATGATTACTATTTACGTACTATGGTATATGTTTTTCTTACGATGTATGCAATTTACCCATCAGATCTTCTCATAAAGGGCAACAAATGTTATCCTTTGATGCTTAACACCATGAATTCTCATCGTCCACGCGAACTCATTAATGTAAATGCTGGATAAATCAGGAGAAAATGTATAGAGTTCCTCCCTGGTAAAAAAATGGGTGATAATTCCATCTCCTTTTATAAATGTTCCAGGTTCTATTTCTCTTCCTTTTTGAGATCTGAAATCATTTCTGCCGGATACAGTGATCAATAGCCTTCCTCCGGGCCTGAGTACCCGGTAAACTTCAGCGGCAGCGTGAGACCGATCAGATACCTTAAGATGGCCGAGAACATGATGTGCATCAGCATTATCAATAACATTATCTCTGAATGGAAGGCTCAATGCATCAGCACAGACAAAACAGACCCCTTCAAGAACCGGATCTCTCCTTGAGATCCTTAGTGACTGCATCGAGAAATCCAGACCTATGCGGAGGTTTTTTGATCCTGAGATCCGACGCAGGTTTTTACCATCACCACATCCAAGGTCTATAAAAATTCCGGTACCGTCATCAACAGTCGCTTCGCATGGAACATTACCCCAGATTTTTCCTTTTCGCCTGTATTCCCTCTCCCAGATCTGCCGCTGATCATCTATGTGGAGATCAGTGTGTTCATCTGAATGACTGGTCGCATTCATTAATGCCCCTGAGATCCTGTATGACAATAAAGAGACAAAAAAATGAGATCAAAGTGGAACTCATTAATCAGATTAGCCTGTAAGTCTCAAGGTTCATCGGAGAAGTGGTCTGAATATGAAGCTTTTTGTAGATTGAACTTGCGAGATCTATCGTCTTGTTTTCGTCTCCATGGATGGTAAAGATCTTCTCAGGCTTAGGTTGCATATGAGAAACAAAGTTCATAAGCTGCCTCCGATCTGAGTGACCTGAAAACCCGTCAACTGTTATACAATCAAGATTTACCACAATGGTCTCGCGATTTCCGATCGGAATTTCACGCCATCCTTTCTGAATTCTCCTGCCCATGGTTCCATCTGCCTGGTAACCAACGAAGATCAGACAACTCTTTTCATCTGCCGCCAGATTTCGCAGGTACTCCATGACAGGACCACCATTTAGCATACCACTGGTAGTGATTATCACACATGGCTCACCGGTAATAACACGTTCACGTTTCTCTTGTGAGTCAACCTGCTCAAAACATTCGGCCAGGAAGGGATTCTGTCCCTCTTTGAATATGAGGTTGCGAAGTTCTGAGTTAAGATATTCCGGATAGGTGGTATGTATAGCAGTTGCTTCCTTGATCATTCCGTCCAGGTATACCTTGACAGGAGGAAACTTACCAAGCCTCATTCCCTCTTCAATAGCCAGCATAACCTCTTGTGACCTTCCCACGGCAAATGCCGGGATGATAACCTTTCCACCCCGCTCAAGAACTTCTTTAAGTACTTCATACAGGTGTTCCTCTGCCTCATGCCTTGGTGGCTGCATGTCCTGTGATCCACCGTATGTTGACTCCATGATGAGGGTCTCAAGCCTTGGGAAATGATTTACTGCAGCGTTGAAAAGTCTGCTCTTTCCATAGTGGAGATCACCGGTAAAGGCAACATTGTATAAACCATCGCCTACATGGAAATGTGCAATGCCTGATCCGAGAATATGACCTGCATTATGGAATGTGAGTTTTATATCCGGAGCGATATCTGTTACACACCCGTAGTTGAGGACTATTGAGTGTTTGATATACTCTTTTACTTCGTTTGAGGAGTACGGAACTGTCTTTCCCTCTTTATTTACCACATCAAGGTAATCCAGCTGGAGCATTGCTGCAAGATCCCTTGTAGGTGGTGTTGAATATACCGGGCCTTTATACCCGTATTTGTATAGCAGGGGGATGTATGCACAGTGATCAAGGTGGGCATGAGTCAGGACGACGGCATCCAGTTGAGAGAGCGGGTGGATCTCAGGGACATAAAGATAAGGTGTAGCCTCAAAATTACCCGGGTTATCACCACAATCAATTAGAACCCTGCTCTCAGGAGTAGATAGCAAAAACGCAGCTCTTCCAACCTCCCGACAGCACCCAAGCATAGTAATCCTTATCCACTGGTCCTTGGCGATGACATCCCTGTGAATGCGTCTGCCAATCTGCCTTAAGAGCTCTTTTCTCTCCTGATGAGCCGCCCTTAAGTACTGCCTGACCTGCTTTACAGTGTTACTTTCAATAGGGGGAGTTCTTACTACCTTAGGTGTCCAGCCGATCTCCCGGGTGATATCCCTTAAGGTTGTCCCGTTCTTGCCGATCACTACACCGGGTTTTTCTGCTTCAATAAGAACTTCTCCGGTATCCGCCTCAAAAAAGATGTCTGAAATTCCGGCATTCTCCCCAACAACCTCTCTTATGGCAGAGGCCGCACGTTCAGGATCTTCGAGTATCGTAGGTCTTACAACAATACGTTTCCTAAGGTCCCTGGCCAAAATTTTAATAAGATCCTCCTGTTCGGCAAACATCTTCGGATCATCCGTATATATTACCAGTTCAGGGCCTTCAAACTCTACAGAAGTAACTTTAATCCCCTGCGGGACCTTTTTCTTTATCTTTTCATGTATCTCTTTGAGACGTTCCTCGATAAGCATAATTAATCCTAACTAAAAAAAGAAAGTAAAATATTCGTCTAATTTGGGTTTATCACTGCAAGTTCTTCATCCGATAATTCCAGGTATGAATCTTTGGTGATGACCACTATAGCCATTCCTTCTCCTGATCCGGCATCCCGTTTAATTGCTGATTTAAGGGCACGGACTGCAAGTTCTACTGCGGTATTCTGATCCATATCCGGCTTATATCTGTCTTCAAGCACACCATATGCCATAGGAGATCCTGAACCCGTGGCAACTATGCCATCTTCCCTGCATGTTCCACCAACTGCATCCACCGAGTATAAAACCGGCCCGGTCTCATCCATACCTCCAATCAGGAGCTGGACATAAAACGGATACATCCTGTTTCCGTGGAGTATATTAGAAAGAAGAGTAGATGTAGCCTGAACGCTGATTCGCTTGCCTCTTCTTATCTCATACAGATTGGCTTCAACAGTCATCAGCCTTGCAAGCTGTTGTGCATCTCCAACGCCTCCTGCTGTTGTAAGGCCGATTCTTGGTGCTATCTGGTAGATCTTTTTCGCTGTTTTATTAGAGATCAGATAACCCATTGTAGCACGCTTCTCACTTGCAAGAACAACCCCTGAATTAAAAATAATCCCGACGGTAGTCGTCCCTTTCATTGTATTGTTCTGTTCAACCATAATGAACTCCGGAAATAACAAATAAAATACGAAAGATTTGCAGAAGCAAAAATGCCTAAGTTAAAAGTAACCTGTGATAACTTATAGTTTTTTATTGGTATTTTTTATCTAACAGCACTTTTATCAATTCTCTGTCAAAGAGAATACTTTTAAGCCGGTTATCACCGTTTACGATTGGAAGTTGATCCACACGGGCCCTTTTCATCTTTAAGGCACATTCACTTACTTCTGCATTTGGTGGAACCATGACAACATTAGTAATCATTGCAGTCTTAACCGCCCGGTTAGGCAACTGAACCCTTGAGATACCATAGCTGATATGATGCACATCGCGGATACTCTCCCAGGTCCATTCATCATCATCAGTTCCGGTAGTTGAAAAGTCAGACGTCTCAACCGAATCTTCGATCATGGCGCACCTTATAAGATCACGCTCACTGATTATTCCCTGCAGTTTTGCATCTTTGTTAAGTATGGGAATTGCTTCATATCCTGAGATCTCCATTATTCTTCCAACCAGGGGGAGCGGTGTATCTTCCCAGAGAGCAAAGGTCTGACTTGCATAGATATCCTTTATCTCCTCTTCTATCTTCATCCTGGCAATGGCAAGAATAAGATCCGCAACAGATATCAGCCCTATAAGCTTTTTTGAAGAATCTACAACCGGGAGCCTCCTGACATTGTATCTGGTCATCATCTCGGCTGTCTCTACCAGGGTTGCACTTTCCGGGATTGTTACCGGATTAGGTGTCATTAAAAGGGCAAGCTGGTTCTCTTCCGGTTTGTGCAGAAGATCCTTGCGGGTAATTATACCCACAAGATTTCCCTCTTTAAGTACAGGGACGCCACTTATTCCGGTTCTTTTTAAAATCTTGAGTACATCATCCCGGTTTCCAGGTATTTCAACAGAAACGACATCAGTCGTCATATAAGTTGATACCAGCGGGATAGTCACTATGTTCTCACCACCAGCACAGAAACCGTACTGTGCTCAACTACAAAAGAACTGACACTTCCAATAAGGATTCTGTCGATATTACTTTTTCCATGTGAACCCATTACAATAAGATCTGCATGAATATCAGAAGCTTTTGACAGAATAGTATCACCTGCATGACCCTGCTCAAAATGGGTAATCACATCGATACTCTTCTTTTTTGCAACTTCTTTCACCATATCCAGAGCAGTTGTACCTTCCTTCTCAAGGAGACTGTACATGATTTCCAGTTTGCTATCTGCCGGGATATCTGTAAAGAGTCCGGTTTCAACAACATAAATAGCATGTAGAGATGCTTTCCAGGCAATTGCCTGCTGTATAGCTGCCTCCAATGCCTCTTCGCTGACAGATGATCCATCCACCGCAACAAGAATTGTGTTGTACATAAGGTTCCCCAATAAAGGCTCCCACATTATTTTGGACTTATCCTAAAAAATTCTTGCGCAAAAATGGCCTACGGAAGCCCTCTTTACAATGGTTGATATGATATCCCATGAATACCTGATATTACCCCGTGAAGCATCCAATACGAAGAAAGAGGCCTTATTTCCGGGACTAATCTGATGAGTAATACCAGATGGAGGAAAACCAAGGGCTGCAGATCTTAATACCTCGAGCTCAGATATTTTGTATACGGTATGAATAAATGACATCTCCTGCATCATGTCCGGCTGGACGAACATAACATTGTCAGTACCAATAAGCAGCCTTACTCCTGCATCAAGCATTTCTCTTACGGGTGGATTATTACTGCTGTTGCTGACTCCGAGAAGAAAATTCGAACGGCAGCATAAAGCTACAGGAATATCAGCATCTGCAATCTCACGGATCTGTTTTTTGGTTGCATGCGTACAATGTACCAGGAGATCGGGATCGTAAGAAAGGGCATCATCAATATCCATGGAATCCTTTTCACCTGCATGAAACGCCACTATTTTTCCATCGCTTTTCATGGAATTGCATATATCTGCGCATTCCCTGACATCACGCGTACTGCTTATCCCGACTCCGTCTCCTATTAATTCTCCGCCTGATCTCCCAAGTATGATAGTTCTTATCGGAAGATTCTCCAAAGCCTTTTTAAGAAGTAACACTCCTGAAGGGCCACCCTCGCGAAAGTCTGCAAAACCTGCAGTCCCACATGAAATCATCTCTTTCATGGTTCTTCGCATGGCAGGACATAACTCCTGCTCTGTTGCATTATTCAGAATTTTATGCTTTAATCCATCAGGAGGGGTTACAAGTTCTTCCAGTGATCCGCTACAGGGTATATCCATTGCAAGTGTATCAGCGATGTGAGTGTGGGCATTAAAAAAAGCCGGGCAGATCCATCTGTCCGGCACCTTTGTCTCATCCTCAACTGCAGTTATAATGCCATCTCTGATAGTGAGCGTAACCGGTCGCGCCTCCAGGTATTCTCCCATCAATGCGTTCCCGGATACAGAATACTCTTTTATCATCAGTTGATACCAGCCCTGTCTTTTATATGTTCAGATGTTGAGTTATATAGTATGGCAAAGAAGGCAGGAGGACGATTAATCTCCTCTGCCGGTCTCGTCAATTATTATGACAGTGAAGATCGGCGGGCAGTCCATATCAACCCGTATGCTGTACTTATAGCAGCGGTTGCAGTTGGAGTTGTAATTTACGTCCTGAATATGATCCAGTTCTAATCACTCTTTTTTAAAGATCTTCGGATTACATCCTCATCCGGACTAAAGTAAATCGAGTTATGACCGGTCCATGGCATTATTCCTCTGAATAGTACTGCAGGGACACCGCGGTTGCTCTCTCCCA
>Ga0074198_1001117_pt1 | contig 19997 bp, 15 predicted proteins | sample EPASupsiteSAE323_FD_64527 | JGI IMG/M metagenome (GOLD analysis project Ga0074198, IMG submission 64527) | Bioremediated contaminated groundwater from EPA Superfund site, New Mexico - Sample SAE3-23 | ecosystem: Environmental > Aquatic > Deep subsurface > Groundwater > Contaminated ...
CACCCCGAATCTGTCCGATGAGATCTGAACCTCTGCATCGCGAATCTGATGTAAGTTTGGGCCAATGAAACGGAAACCGAAAATTCCTGCAAAACGTGCCCCGATGCCAGAGGGCTATGACGGCACAAAAACGAGGAAGCAGCAGGGAAGCCCCGGCCTTCAGGCCGTGGGAGGAGTTCACTACTTATCCAAATTGAAACAAAGAAGCCTTAACAAATGAATAACGAGCGAATCATATCGTCCCAATTGCTCAGCTCACGATTATTCTTAAATTCCAATAGCGACTAACATCCTGCTCGATGAAATACACGATCATTCTCGAACCTCAGGAAGAAGGCGGCTTCACCGCCCGATGCGTGGAGATTCCCGGCGCGATCAGCGAGGGCGAGACAATGACCGAAGCTTTGCAGAACGCCAGAGATGCAGCTAATCTGATTTGTGAAGTGCTCTTGGACGACATGAAATGCGAAGATCGGACTTAAGAGAAAATGATAATAATAGACTCATTGAGCGCAATCTCACTGTTCTTTGTCACAACATTCTAACGAAGACGTGATGCTCTCAAAAGAATGGGTTTTACACTTTCCGGCCTCGATATCTGCCATCTCTATCTCGACGGCTTTGTGCACCAAGACCAGTTCTTCTTCCTCAATTATCCGCTCGTAGGCAAGGATGGCCTGGCGTATGACCTCGGTTTTGCTTCCGGCATAACCCTTCTCGATGATGCCCTTTATGGCGGCTTCATAAGGCGCGCCCAGATTGATATTCATGGCCTATCATTCTCTCCAAACTATTGCTGTCTTATTATTTAATTATACTTTTTAAGATTAAGCCAGATTTTGAGACAATGATCATCTTGATTTTGATTTATCTTTTTTTCTTATTTTTAGCTGCCATCCCAATGTTATTTGATCCAAGAGATGATATCCTGATTGATATCCATTTTTTATAACTATTTCTATGCTTTTTTTAGAATTTCTCAAATAATAATTGATATTCATGTTATTTTTATTATCACTAAAGATACAAATTAATTCTCGAGCAACATCATAATTTGAATATGCAATTGCCCGGACAGCTATGTTGAAACCCTTTGATCGATCAAAGTATGCAATTATATTAATAAAATTTATAAGATCATTGCTATCAGAGCAATATGCAAAATTCTGAATTATTTTGCAGACGTCTGCCTTGTTAATAATTCTAAGTCCGAGAGATCTATCTATGAAGGCTAAACTGAAAATGCATATAATTGTATTTCGTAGTGCCTTTTCACGTTTTATAATTGAAACAAGATCTTCTTCATAAGTTTCTGTCATCAATTTCAATGTAAAATCTTTATTGGTAATAGCTAATCCAAACAAAAAATTTGCGTTATAAAGTGCATTGGAATCTCTAATTTTAGATAATATAACTCTTCGGAACGCCTTTATATCGATTTTGTTGACAATTTCTGGACTTACTTCAGTTAGCAGAAGCGACACTGTCATAATATATAGCCCAATATGAAACGCATCATCTTTGTCGCTCGATTTATTAAAAAAATCATTTATATTAATAGACCTAACAATTTTTATTGCTAAGCTTTTATTGCTTTTTGCGATGAATAATATTAGGTTAGAAACGATAAAAATTCTCCTTTCGCTATTGATTTTATCAATGAATTCAGTTATATTATATTTGCTTATTTCTTCCACCATGCAAAATGCTTTTTCTTGATTCGCATTATATAAAGACATTAAACAGGAAGTTAAATAAAATAGTTCATTATGCTCCATTTTTTGCGCAATGCCCTCAACATTGATTTGATTAACTAATTTGCTTTTTACTTCATTATCCATATTACTTAGTAACATTATAAAAAGACCAATGCGCTCAATCTTTTGTTCATTATTGAATTTGTCGGCAACTATCTTAATGAATGAATCATTGGCAATTTCGGAGATAAATTCCTCAGAAATATCCATAATAGCGACTAAACTCATTCCGATATCTGCTAGATTTTCGCAATTAGCTATCATGCTTTGAAACATTTTCTGCATATCTTTTTTAACAAATAGTCTTTTTAAAAGATTTGAATCGAATTTCTCATTTAAAGCATCAAAACGCAATGCAATTATAGATCTAAAGAAATTAAATGGAACTGACATCAAATATTGATAAAATAGCTTATCATCGGCATCTTGTTCAATTTTGCTACGAATATTATAGCCCAATCCCGGAGATTCTTTATATGTTTCGTGGTAAAGATTAGCGATTGAAGAATGAGTAAGAGATAATGCTCTCGTTCGCTTATTTTCGAAAATTTCGCCCAAGAACACTAAATCAGATATTAATTTCTCAGAGATTCCTAATTGTGCTATAAATTTCCTCTCAACTGGGATTTCAAATCGATAGAATGTTGATAGCACAAAAAAAATGTCTTCCGCATTAATTGTACCATCTGTTTTTCCTATGGCTGTAATTGACTCTGCAATTTTTTGATATATATCACTCAGATTTACTTGATGACTTGTTGGATCATATGCTAATAATGCCCAAGATAATAACCAAAGATCCTCCTTGTAGGTTTCTAGTTCATTGATCGCAATTTTTACTTTATTATCTTCTAAGTTATGCTTCCTTTTTAAGAATAGTTCTATTAATTGACTGGAAATATTATATGGATCAATTTTAATGTTTTCTATGGTTTGAAATTCGTTGAATTCTTTTGGATGGTTCATGATACGAGGAGAATCTCGAGAACCAATTATCAACCGTCCTTTCCCATTCTTTTTAAAATTCATTATTAATTTTTTGCATTCTTCAGGAAAGAGGTGTGCGTCATCTACAATAAAAACTGAGGCTGTTTTTATTTTACCGATCTCCTCGAATAGTTCATTTATCTCTTCATCAGAATAGCTCTTTAAATCAAAATAATAAACATCCATATAATTTACGAGCTTAAATCCAATATTTTTTAACGTTGTAGACTTGCCTGAAGCTGGACCCCCAACCACTAGCTGTATAGCAGATGCTTCTAATTTTTTAATTATTTCGTTAACTTCTTTGCGTTCCAAAACAAAACTCTGTTCCAAATCAGCCCAACACAAATAGCTCCTGAAAAATTCTCCGTCTTTTATTTGATCTTTTCTAAGCACATCTTGGATAGTGGGTAATTGGAGACTATCATCCATCCTTAATAAATCCTTTTCAAAATGTAAGACCAAATTATCAATTTTAATTATGACACTATCAGATATATCTCTAGCACTAACATTTTGTGAGTGATCCAATCGAGATTTATCAGAGATTTCTCCAATAGTATTTTTAGACATATTTTTACCAATTTTAAACTTATTTTTTATTAAGCGTTATTTTATCAGAATTAATTATGTAGCTATCTATTATAGTCCCAGCATTAATATTTTGAGAATTATTTATATTAGCTCCTCTTGAGTTATCTACTTTCTCAGCAGAATTAGTTGATCTGCTATAAAAATAAAATAAAGTCAAACCTAATAATACAATAATTAATCCAAAACCCAATGAATTTAAAGATGTTTGACCATATTGATATATTACTGCTGAAGATACAACCCCTGCCGCAATACTTGATAAAAATCCAGTCCAGGAAGACATGAGTAGGTTCTTCATTTTAAAGCCTCTTATGTTTGATCTAATTAAGCCGCAAGTCTATTTAGTCACTCAATTTATCTATTATTTATTAGCTTATCTAATACATTAATTCGGATTTCGCTAAAACAAGGAATGACCCTACTTATGCCTCCGAGGTTTAAACCTTACGTGACACATCAATGCCCCATGAAGTGAAGTCTGAATTCCAAGAAATAAATAATAAAAAAATTAAAAAAGCCTTCTCTTCTCACTTCTTGCTCGCCATCTCCAGCAGCTTGACCGCCTGCGCCCCTGCCTCCAGGATATCCAGGTTCTTGGGTATGAGCTTGGGCTTCTTGGCGAAGGTGACGCGGAACGCATTCCCGTAAGCCTCGCGCGGCAGCCCCAGGTTCCCGGCCTGCATGAGTGCGCCGAACATGGCCGTGTTGGCGGCCTGATGTGCGCCCTTATCCGTGGCGATCTGTGTCGCGGGAACGGATATGACCTTCACGCCCTCCGGTGCCTCGAATTGCCCGGCCAGCGACTCGTAGATGATCATGCCGCCCTTCTTGACCGAAGGTGCGAACTTCTCCAGCGATGGCCGGTTGAACGCGACCAGCACATCGGGATGATCGACCACCGGCGAGCCGATGGGCTCTCCGGAAACGATCACAGAGCAGTTCGACGTGCCTCCGCGCTGCTCCGGGCCGTAATCGGGATACCAGGAGACGAACCGACCGCAGCCGAAGGCCGCCTGCGCGAGAGCCAGTCCCATGCTCAGCACTCCCTGGCCGCCGAATCCGGCGATCTTGATGCCCTTTGGCGCAAACTCCCGGTCTTTTTCCATCTCGATGCACTGCATCTCGGTGCAGCCGAAGACCCTGTCCAGAGATTCCTTGGAATAGTCGCTCTCCGTCCTTATGATCGGCTGAACCTCGGCGGATCTGTCCCTGAATTTTTTCAGGGGGAACTCCTTTTCCATCTGCTCGTTGATGAACTTGGCAATGCCCTGCGCATCCATCCTCAAGATGGTCGGACAGGGCGACAGGAACTCCACAAAGGAGTAGCCGAGCTTGTCCTTCTGAATCTGCAAAGCCTTCTTCACGGCGCGTCGGGCCTTGCGAATGTGCTCGATGTCGGAGAGGCTGACCCGCTCGATGAAGACAGGCGCTTTGAGCGTGTCCAGGATCTCGCAGATGTGCATGGGATAGCCCATGTCCCTCGGGTCGCGGCCCGCCGGTGTTGTAGCCGTGACCTCGCCGATGAGGGTCGTGGGTGCCATCTGGCCGCCGGTCATGCCGTAAACCGTGTTGTTGATGAAGAATACCGCCAGCTTCTCGCCGCGGTTGGCAGCCTGAATGGTCTCGTTGAGGCCGATGGAGGCCAGATCGCCGTCTCCCTGGTAGGCCATGACGACGGCGTCGTCCTCGGCCCGCGAGATGCCGGTGGCAATGGCCGGAGCCCTGCCGTGAGCGGCCTGCACGTGCCCGCAGTCCAGATAGTAGTAAGCGAAGACCGCGCACCCCACCGGACTGATGACCACGCAGCGGTCCTGAATTCCCAGCTCGGCCATCGCCTCACCGATGAGCTTGTGCAGTATTCCGTGGCCGCAGCCCGGACAGTAGTGCGTAGCCGTGGGAGCCGCCCCGCCCTTGCGCGGGAACGTCGCGTAAATTCCCGGATGTCCGCCGATAACCTTCTCTTTGGCCGCCATTTTAAGCCACCTCCTTGATCTTCTTGACAATGTCGTCCAGCTGAATCAGGTTTCCTCCGTAGCGGCAGACCAGCTCTACCGGCTGGCAGCCGCTGTAAAGGCGAATGTCCTCTCGCATCTGGCCGTTGCTCATCTCCACGGAAATGAACTTGCAGCCTTTATCCGCCAGGCGGCGAATCTCCTTTTCCGGGAACGGGAAGAGCGTAATGGGCCGGAAGAGACCGGCCTTGATTCCCATCTTTCGAGCCGCGTCAACCGCCGAGCGGGCAATCCTGCTGCTGATGCCGTAGGAGACCAGAACAACCTTGGCATCATCCAGCTTGTAGCCGTCCCAGGCCGCCTCGTTCTCCTTGATGCGCCGGTACTTCTCCTGCAGCTTGTAGTTGTGTTGTTCCATCTCGTCGAAGTTGAGGGCGATGGATGTCACTAAATTTCCCCTCGTCTCCGCCTTTCCCGCCACGGCCCAGGTGGTGTCGATCTTGTGCTCCAGTGCCGTCTCGGGGAACTTGAGCGGCTCAACCATATGCCCCAGCACGCCGTCCGCCAGGACGATGGCAGGATTGCGGTACTTGAAGGCCAGCTCGAAGGCTTTCATGGTGAAGTCGCACATCTCCTGCACACTTGCCGGCGCAAGCACGATGTTGTTGTAGCAGCCGTGCCCGCCGCCCTTGCAGGCCTGGTTGTAGTCCGACTGCTCCGGCCCGATGTTGCCGAGGCCCGGCCCCGCCCGGCAGATGTCCACGATGACGCAGGGAAGCTCGGCCCCTGCGATGTAGGTGATTCCTTCCTGCTTCAGGCTCATGCCGGGTCCTGAAGAGGCCGCTAAAACCCTGTGGCCTGCGGTTGCCGCGCCGTAGACCATGTTGATGGCCGCTTCCTCAGACTCGGCCTGCACGAACTTGCGGTCAACCTTCGGGAAAAACTTGGAAGCTTCGTGAAGTATCTCGCTCGCCGGGGTGATGGGGTAACCGAAGAAACAGTCGCAGCCAGCATACATGGCCCCGACGATCACTGCGCTGTTCCCTGCCACTAACTGAGATGCCATTCTTAATTCTCCTCTCCTTTCTCCTTCTGAGGCACATGCACCTCAATGGCCAGCGGCTCGGGACATGTGTAGTAACAAGCGCCGCAGCCTATGCATCCGTCTCCTTTGTAAACTGCAAAATTGTATCCGCGGTCGTTAAGCTCCTCGCTCATCTTCAGGACATCGGCGGGACAGGCCAGCAGACACCGCTCACATGCCTTGCACTCCAGTGCGTTTATGACCGGGTAGGGCTTGTCCTTGTCCCTGATATCAACGCGCTTGATCTTGCCGCTGATGGTCTTGGGAAGCTCCTCAACAAACTCGATGATCCTCGGATACTTGTAAGGCGCTGTGACCTTCTTGACGTGGTCTTGCAGCTCCTTCTTCAGCTCCTCGGAAGCCGCAAATCCCTTGGTCAGGACGATAGTTGCCTTGACCACCTGTCCGCGGATGGCATCAGGCACTCCGGTGATGGCCACTTCCAAAACGGACGGGTGCGACATCAATGCCGACTCCACCTCGAAAGGTCCCACGCGGTAGCCGGAGCTTTTGATCATGTCGTCCGTGCGCCCGACGAACCAGAAGTAGCCGTCTTCATCCCGCCAGGCCGTGTCTCCGGTGTGATAGTAGTCATCGTGCCAGGTGTTCTTGGTCTTATCCGGGTCGAGGTGATAGTCGGTGAAGAGGCCGACGGGCTTGCCCTTTTCCGTCTTGATCACGATCTCGCCTTCCTCTCCCACCTCGCACTCCTTGTCGTTCTTGCCGATGAGGACGATGTCGAATCCCGGCGCGGGCTTGCCCATAGAGCCGGGCTTGGGCGTCATCCAGGGATAGTTGGCGATGCAGACCACGGTCTCCGTCTGGCCGAAGCCCTCCATCAGCTTGAGGCCCGTGGTCTCCAGGAACTTCTCGTAAACCGACGGATTGAGCGGCTCTCCTGCCGTCACCGCGTACTTGAGGTTGGAGAAATTGTAGCGAGACATGTCGCTCTTGATCATGAACCTGAAGATGGTAGGCGGCGCGCAGAAGGTGGTGACTCCGTACTTGACCATCTCGTCCATCATCCGGCCCGCATCGAAGCGGTCATAATCATAAACGAAGACCGCAGACCCTGCCAGCCACTGGCCGTAGATCTTGCCCCAGGCGCACTTGGCCCAGCCCGTATCGGCTACCGTGTAGTGCAGCCCGTCATCCTCCACATTCTGCCAGTACTTGGCGGTGAGGATGTGGCCCAGTGGATAGGTCTGATCGTGCTTGACCATCTTCGGGTATCCCGTGGTCCCCGAGGTGAAATAGGCCAGCAAGATGTCGTCGTTCTTGGTGGCCTCAGCACCCGTGGGCCGCGCAAAATTCGGCGATGCCGCCTCAAGCTCCAAATCAAAATTGATCCAGCCCTCTCGCACGAGATCTTTGCTTCCAACCAGGGCCTTTACCAGCGGCACATCGCCCAATTGGAGATGAGCGGCATCAAACTCGCCGGGAACGCCGTTCTCGCCGATGCACACGATCATCTTCAGGTCGGCTTTCCTGATGCGGTAGACGAAGTCCTTGGCCTTGAGCATGTGCGTCGAAGGAATCGAGATTGCGCCGATCTTGTTCAGGCCCACCATGCAGACCCAAAACTCCCAGCGGCTCTTGAGAGTGAGCATGACCGTGTCTCCCTTCTTCACACCGTATTGCACAAAGAGATTGGCGGCCTTGTCGCTGAGAGTCTTCAGCTCTCCGAAGGTGATGATCTTCTCTTCCCCGTTATCGTTGCACCACACCAGGGCGCGCTTTCCGGGATTTTCCGCCGCGTAGGCGTCCACCACATCATAAGCAAAATTAAAATTCGCGGGAACGATGATCTTCAAATTTTCTTTGAATTCATCGTACGATTTAAAATCAACCCGCGAGACGAATTTGGGTAATAAAGACGACATTTCTTAAATCCTCTTTCCAAGTGCTACATGACCACTGCCAGCAATTTCACCGGTTTGTCATTCAAGGCTTCCATGATATGCTTATACGACGAATCGAAGAATATGGAGTCGCCTTCGTTAAGTATGATCTCGTTCTCGTTGATGGTCAGCTTGAGGGCACCTTCGAGCACATACTCAAACTCCTGCCCGGAGTGGGTGTAGGGCCTGGGTTTGTCTTTCTTGGGATCGATGGTGACGATGAAGGGTTCCGCTTTCTTGTGAGCAAATTTCCCGGCCAGGCTCTGGGAGTGGTACTCTTTCCTGTGCTCTACCTCCACCGCCTCTCCCTTTCTGGTGACGGTGAAGATATTCATCTTGGACTCTTCGCCGGTTAAGATAAGTCCTAAATCCACATTCAGCTTTCGCGCGATGCCGATGAGGATGCTGGCGGGAATGTCCAGCTTTCCCTCCTCATAGCAGTTATAGGTCTCAACCGGCACTTTGAGGTGCTGCGCCATGTCCACGGGCTCCACCCGATTCAGTTCCCTCAGTTCACGCAGGCGTGAACCGATTTCATCAAGCTTCTCCGTCATGCTCATTCCTCAACGCATCCTAACTTATGGCCTTTGGTCCAAACCGGACCTCCGGCTTTGGGGCTATGCAGGATTGTGACTGCCTCATATGCATATTTTAATCTATCTCCAGAGAAGGCTTTTTTGGGACATGACCGCTTTTTGCGGCAGATCGGAAGGCAGATTTGATTCGTGAGATTTGCTCTTAAAAATCCTCATAATTAAATATTGCAAAAGCGGATGCTACATTAAGTACTTTGATGTCATTGTGCGGCCAATTGATCACGTATATGCATGTCCTTCGCTGGAATTTTCTTTTTTAAGATGCCATCAAAAATTTTTAAATCTCTAATTACTCCGCCGGATTGACTTTTGAATTAATACCTGCAAATTGCTTTGGCGCAGCACTTGGGAGAAGACCCGGCCCCCATCAGGTCGCGATGCGCATGATGGCGGCGCGAAGGTCTTCCATCCCGACGGGCTTTGTGAGAAACTCATCCGCTCCGGCCTCAATGGATATCTCGCGACACCAGGAACAGGCCGTTATTATCACTATCCTGGGACATTTGGGCCAGCGCTTTCGAATGGCTTTGGTCGCTGTGATGCCGTCCATTACCGGCATTTGAATATCCAAAAAGATCATGTCAAAGTTTTTTTCATCGAGCGCCTGCAGGACTTCAAGGCCATTGGCGACGCATTCCACTTTATGCCCCAATCTCTTAATCATCAGGAGCGCCATCTTTTGCCATACAGGTTCATCCTCAGCCAGGAGAATGTTCAACGGTTCGTCGCGTTCTTGTATCATGGCCTATCCTGCGGCAGATTTTCACGGACGTATCAAGCAGCCGCCTCTTTTTGTATAGTCGACATTTATTTTATGTGCATATAAATCTTACTGATCTAAAATAAGAATTAGTATGAAGGTTTCTGAAATTCGATGAATCGATAATAATCGATAATATATCTACATATCAGAATAAAATTTGTAATCCAAATTGCTAAAATATGAATCTGGCCTTTCCAAATATGGACAAGGCCGGCATGATCATTCATTCGGCCATTCTCAGGCGCAGTTTATACTAGTTGTAATTCAGCTCGTCGTCCTCTAGGCAGTCCAATCGTCATCGTCCAGCCAATTTTGCGATCTGATCTTCGAGCCGACATGCATCTTCGATTTTGCCTGCTTGCTCGCTTGTCTATTGATCATCCTGTTTGCAGTATGTGCATTCATCCTTCCGCGCATCAGATTATACGCGATCTCCGGATCGATATTGTATTCTTCCAGGAATTGATCATAGGATAGATGCTCGCCGACCGCAGAAATATAAATCGGATCGCCGACAATGGGAGTAATCTTGCCTGCCGGTAGCGACCACTCAAATCCTTCCGGGAGGGTGCATTGCAGCCAATCGTCTTCATCGTCTTTCAGAGCTTCCAGGCTGACTTCATTCACGACTCCGCAATTCTTGCAAATTATCTTTTTCATGCCACTCACCTTATTAATAGATAATGAACATAACAGTATATATAATTTACTTAACGAATAAATTTTTGCCGCGGCTACATCTATTATTACAAAGATATTAAAAATAGTTATTTTTTCTGGTGAATATGACCGGGGACCAAATCAGCGGCAATATCCTTGCATATCACATTCGTGAGAGCAGCAATCGCTATCCAGGCATTCAACACACTCGCCGCCTGCGGGAGGAATGCAAATGTTTCGATATGCAGGATTCAGCTTCACGGAGTTGAACGCGGAAATGAGTGCCGGTGCATCCTCATCAAATTGATCGGCAGGAGCGTAAAAGCCCAGCAAATAGTCGACGGTGGTTCCAATGCCGTACAGCTCGCGCGTCACTACAAGAAACGATCCCGCTGCCGGCACATCGTTTACCAGAAATGTGCAGCGCATGGCTTTCGCAAAAACCAGTGAAGACAGAGACGCCTGATTTTGCAGCAGCGCCTCCACATCCGGGCTGCTATAAAACCCCGGCACTTCGTAGCCCTCCATCCTCATGCTGCCGACCTGATTTGCGCCCAGGCTGAAGTCTGCCGCCAAATAATTCTCCAGGTAGGATTCGGGGGTTACCCCGGAGGGCAGCATGTAGATTCCTTCATGCAGCTTGCAAAGATAGACCATCCCCCTTGCCGGATTGGACAGGTCCTGCGCAAAAATGCCCGCGCACTTGAAACCATCCACTTTCCAGCCGTCCGGCAGAGAGACGGAATAGTAGCCGTCCGGGGACGAATAGGATTTGAGTCCCACCTGATCGATTTGTGCGAGGCCGATGCCGGATAGGAGGGCAAGACAGATAATTAATATAAAAGGAATGCAAATACTGATGCTTAAAGAATTAGTAAAATTGTATCTTTTTAAAGATGAGCGGCAATAGCGTTTCCTGAGCAAATTCATTTTGTGTTCTATGCTACTGCCCTCCGGGCCGGCGGAGCAGCAGTGGCGACATCGGATTTTCGCAGCAGCTTTGATCTGATTCATCATAATCGATCAAGCTGCTAATAGCATCAGGACTTATTTTATATTTCCGGCCTTCCGACATCTTCCGACACCTTCAGACATATATCCGGGCCCATCCGACGCTATTCCTGTATTGAAGTGCGTGGAATTCAAAGCAAGAAAAAAAGGTTTATTCCTGCGCCTTCATCATCTTCTCCCGCCAGGCCCGCGCATGCTCGGACGGCATGACGTCGATGGCTCCGCCCTGGAAGCTTCCTTCCGTCTCGCCCATCTTCTCCTCCATCCAGCCCTCGATCTCAAGGTAATGCGACTTGAGGGCATCCAGGACCTCTTTGTCCGCTTTCCAAAGGCCCCGCTGGCTTGCTTCCAGAAGCCTGCGACCGATCTCCTCCATCGCCCAGGGGTTGTTCTCTTCGAAGAACTTGCGGTTCTCCTCATCCAGGACGAAGGTCTTGGCGATGTCATCGAAGATCCAGTCATCCACCTCCTGCGTGGTGGCCTCCCAGCCGTAGACGCGCCCCACGCGCTTGGAGATGTCGCTGGCTCCCTTGTAGCCGTGCCGCTTCATGCCGTCGATCCACTTGGGGTTGAGCAGCTTGGTGCGAACGACTCTGCGCACCTCGTCGGCCAGGGTGCGAATCTCGGCGTTCTCCCGGTCTCGCGTGTCCCCGTAATAGGATGAAACCTCATGGCCGGACAGCTCGCGGGCGGCATTGGTCAGTCCGCCGTGCGTGCCGAAGTAGCAGCAGCATCCCAGGAGATCATACTCGTCGGTAACGGTCTTGTTGAAGGTCAGGTCAACGCTTCCCAGTTGCTTCACCAGCGCCTGATGCGATTCCTGGCCGAAGAGATCCTTGCCGTAGGCATAGCTGTTCCACTGGATGAACACATCCGTGAGGTCTTTCTCTTCCTTCCAGGCGGAGGCATAAACGGCCAGGTTCACGCCGTTTCCGTAGGTTCCCGGACGGCTGGCAAAGATGCGACTGGCATCGCCTCCGGTAGCTGCAGCGTGCTTGCGGAGGAAATTCATCTCGCCGGGCTCGCCCAGCGCCGCCACCTCGCGGATGGCCTGATCGAGCAATTCGATGCAGTTGTAGAAGCAGTCTCTGGTGATGCCGCTGGCCCGCACCGTGACGTCGATCCTGGGGCGGCCCAGCTCCTCCAGGCTCATGATGCGGTAGCCCTTCACCCGCCCGCCCTTCCAGATCGGCTCGACGCCCATGAGGAAGAACATCTGGGCCAACTGTTCGCCGTCAGCCCACATGATGTCGCTGGCCATCCAGTACATGGCCACGTTCTCAGGATAGCGGCCCTGCTCCTCCTGATATTTTTGGATGAGCAGGTGGGCGAGCTTTCGCCCGACACGCCAGGCAGCCTTGGTGGGAACCGTGGCCGGATCAAGGGAATAAAAGTTCCTGCCCGTGGGCAGCACGTCCGCCTTTCCCCGCGTGATCAAACCCGATGGTCCGGGATCGATGAATCCGCCGTCCATTCCGTGCAACAGGGCTTTCATCTCATCCGACGCCTTAATCCTGCGGGAGAGATCCAGAACCTTTTCGCGCAGGGCGGACACCGCAGCTTTATCCTGCTTCTTTTGCCGCTCTCCGAGGATGCGCGCCGCGGGCTCCCCGTCGCCCGCCAGGAAGGCTGCTATGAACTCTTTGGCCAGTAAATCAAGCTCCTGATCCGCAACCGGCCCGTCCATCAGGTTCGAAAGGAATTTCTTGGTCTCCGAGTCGAAGCGCAGGATGGCGTTGATCAGGTCCACGCGCTTCTCGCCCTCGGGAACCTGTCCGAAGATGTGCATCCCGTCCGGAATCTGGGTGGTGTACATCTCCGAGATCTTGCCGTGCGCTTTTTCCAGGATCTTATCGAAGGATGTGCCATCTTCGATCAACCGATCCAGCTTCATCTCCTCGGCCAGATTGGTCTTCTTGAGCAGGTCGAAGATAACGTGCTCCAGAGCATGAGCCCTCCCCTTTTCGAAGGCCTTGCTCTGGTTGTAGGCGGCGATATTGTCCTCCAGCTCTTTTAAGTCCCCGTAAAGCCCGGAGCCGGTCATGACCGTCTGCATGTGGTCGACGATCACGGCATAGCTGCGCCTCTTGGCCACCGCACCTTCGGGCGGGTTGTCGGAGTTGTAGATGTAAAGGTAGGGAATGTCTCCCACGGCGATATCCGGGAAGCAGGCTCCCGACAGGCCGACGGACTTGCCGGGCAGAAATTCCATGTTTCCGTGTGTTCCCACGTGCACCATGACATCCGCCCCAAAGATCTCCTCGATCCAGTGATAGGTGGCAAGATACTGGTGGGGGGGCGGCACCTCGGGATCGTGCAGAATGCGGCAGACCTGGCCGTCGCAGCGGGCTCCGGCGCAGCCCCGCTTGGGCTGGACGCAGACGATGACATTGCCGAACTGAACGCCGGTGATCACCATCTTGCCGTTGTGGACCATCGAGGGGGGAACGCCGTCCCTCTCTTCGCCCGGCGGCATTCCCCAGGCATCGCAGACCTTCTTCCTTGCCGATTCCGGCAGTTCGTCGAACCAGGATTCATATTCCTCTTTGCCCATCATGGCCAGGGCTCCGCCTTTGCTCACAATCTCCTCGACGGGCGTCCAGCGAAACTCGGAGATCGCCTTTCGGTCCATGATGGTAGTAATAAGCTCTTTGCCGTCGGAGGGCGCATCATCTATTTGGTAGCCCGCGTCTTTCATGCTTTTCAGGATTTGCGATACGCTTTCCAGCGTGTCCAGGTGAGCGCCCGAACCGACGGTGGCTTCCGCCGAGGCGCAGGGATTGTTGTGCAGGATGAATGCGACCTTTCGCTCCGGGGCGGGAGTCTTGGCCAGGCGTATCCATCTCTTGACGCGGCGGGCGACCTTTCGGACTCTATCCTCGATGCCGGTGTGCCGCTCAAACTCCGTCTCGCCCATCTCCTGCCAGGACGATGCGCCCATCAGAATCGGTTCGATCAGGCCCTCGAACTCCGGCAGGGCCACGGACCAGCCCACCTCGGAGCTGCTGAGGCCGTGAATGTCGTCCATCCACTCCTCTTCGCTCTTGTGGTAGACGGTGAGAGGATGAAACACGGGAACATCCAGCTTCTTGAGGGCCAGCGCGGACTTCTCCACACTTCCGGCATGGAAGATGGACTGCAAATTTATGACTGCGTCCACATTGCCCGTGAAATATTCTTCCACGACCTCGCCGCTGGACATGGCTCCAAGATCCCTGTCCCCCAGGCCGAAGCAAAAAGCGGGCAGGACATCGACATCCTTCTCCAGCTCCCGGATGAGGCTGTCCACAACGGCCAGATCGCCGTTGGCCCAGTAGGTGCGGAAGAACAGGATGCCGACACGGTGCTCATGCATCTTTACGCACCGCCGCGAATCATACCACTGCAAGTAATCCTTTGCAGTGGCAAAAGCGTCGGGCGCATCGGGATGGTAGAATCCCTGCCAGAGGCTCTCCTGGGGCGGCTTGTAATCGTAGTCGTGCCCCAAAGCCTCCTTGCCGATGTAGCGAAGCATGTTGGCGGTATTTTCCGGTCCGCCGTAGACGATGTAGGCGTTTACTGCGGAGACGATCTTGGCAGAGACATTCGAGAACGACCACAGAGCCGGATCGAGGCCGAAGGAAATTACAGGCAGCCGTTTGTCGATCTTCTCCACCACGCGGTCAAAGAGGCAGTCCTGCTGGCAGGGATGGAGCAGCACGGCTTCGGCGCTGTTCAGAGACTGGATGCAGTCCTCGATGTTGTCCTCATTCAGCTCCGAGACGCACCACGCGGCCAGCTCGATCCTGGTCTCTTCGGCAGCCCCGAGGAGCAGAGCCATATCACTGGCCCAGGTCAGAGAAGCTAGTCGCATGCGACTCCTCCGTCCCCGCCGTTAAGGGAACGCAGCGGCACGATGTACGGCCTTCCCAGGGCATTCATGACCACGGCCTCGATGCCGTAAACCTTGCAGATATTGGCCTCGTTAAGGAGAGCTTTCGGCTCGCCTGCCCCCCAGACCTGGCCATTTTTGAGCATCACCAGTTTGTCCGAGAAACGGGCGGCCAAATTGAGATCGTGTATGGCCATCACGGCGGAGATCCTCTTCTCCTTGACCAGGCTGCTGATGGTCTCCATCACTTCGAGCTGGTGCCGCATGTCCAGATTTGAGGTCGGCTCGTCCAAAAGCAGGACAGCCGGCTCCTGGGCCAGGGCTCGCGCAATGAGCACTTTTTGCTTCTGGCCGCCGGAGAGCTGGGCAAAATCCCTCATGGCCAGGTCTTCCAGGTGCAGCCGCTCCAGGACATCCGCGACCTTATCGAGGTCTGAATCCGATACTCTCCAACTGATGTGCGGCCTGCGTCCCATGAGCACCGTATCGAAGACGGTAGTGGCCAGGGGAGTGGAGCTGGATTGGGGCACATAGCCGATGAGCTTCGCGACATCCTGGCGGCTCATGCTCTCTATCTCTTTTCCGTCCAGGAGGATGCTTCCCTTGGGCTTGAGAATGCGGTCGATGCATTTGATGAGTGTGGTTTTACCGGAACCATTGGGCCCCACCAGGCTCAAGACCTCGGAATCGGCTACGGCGACGTCGAGATCATCGAGGATCTTGTGGCTATTATAACTGAATGTGAGACCCTGGATGCTGATCTTTACCAAATTAAATCCTCCTGAAACGGTTTTTATGGAACTGATTTATGGAACTGTTTTTTGCAGCGGTTTTTCCGCGTGATACGGAGACCTATGGATCTCCGCTAAATGGGAGATTCTTCATCGAAACCTGTGCGATCCTTTTTCTTCGTAATTTAATAAGTATTTCGGTTTGATTGCTACTAATTAGCAGTTATTTATTTTCTGTTCAAGAACCTGATTTGTTAATTACTTCGTGTTTCACTGATCTATGCCGTTGACCGAAATAGCCTGATATCGGCTGCAATCCCATGACCTGAAAGCCATAGCTGCCCTTCGAGAGTGTCAGTAGCTTTGGTGAGCAATACATAAAAGCACATGTATCAGGAACAGAGGCGTAGGTATTAATATTAATTATTCAAATTATCGTAGCATTAAGCGTAGATTAGATCCATTCAAGAATAAAGGGCGGAAATCAGAGCATAACATACAAATCCAGATACATCCATGTTTTAAATGCTATGGAATATATGAATAAAATAGCCTGAATCCCAAATGGATTTTGCTTAATACGATTAGCAAAAGATTTATTACTATGTACTATAATGTCAGGAATGTGGGCGAGAAGTGCAAGCCTCCTTTACCTTATCGCTCTTGCTGCGCTCACTTGCCATAGTCTGAATGAGATGAAAAAACACGCTCCAGCCAATCTGCCATTGGCCGCTGCACAAGATTCGCGGCTCGGCTGGGGCGCTCCTCTTCTATCGATTCCAAATCGGTTCAATAAAACTCGAATCCATTCATGAACCAAATCAATCCACGAATCAAATCAATCCCCAAACAGAACAATTCATGAATTGAATCAATCCTCAAACCTAATCCTTATCCAATGCACAGACCTTCCCCGATCACGATCCGGGTGTCATCGAAAGATGCACCGCAGCCGGTGAAGAAGGAAAAAGCACGTGATCCGAAATAAATTCGAGATGAATGAGCGGATCGATAAGAGATGATAAAGAGATCGATACGAGATGACTGAGTGGTCAATATAAGATCATGCAATCACGAACTTCAAAAAATCTTAAATACGATTCGCCGCATTGTAATAAGAGATGGTAATTCTTCAAGCCCAGACGGGATTGGATTCATTGATCAACAATTTCTGGATCCTCCTATTCCTGTTGCTCTTTCTGGTTCCCATGGCGCAGAGGAACTACCTGCAGATGGAGCGAAGGCGCGTCTTAACCAGGCTCGGCAAGAAGCGGGGCGCGCAGGTGATCACGCTCATTCACCGCCAGGAGGTTATCAGCTTCCTTGGCATTCCCCTGGCCCGCTACATCGACATCGATGACAGCGAGCAGGTCCTGCGAGCCATCCGCGGTGCGCAAAAGGATGTGCCCATCGACATCATCATGCACACTCCGGGCGGGCTGGCATTGGCGGCAACCCAGATCGCTATGGCATTGAAAGCCCATCCCGCCAAGAAGACGGTGATCGTTCCTCACTACGCCATGAGCGGCGGCACACTCATCGCTTTTGCCGCAGACAGGATCATCATGGACCAGCACGCAGCTCTCGGTCCGGTGGACCCGCAACTGGGAGACCAGCAGGGCGTCTATCCCGCCACATCGCTTCTTCGAGTGGTCGGCAAGAAGAAGATCGACGAAATGGATGACAAGACTCTCATCTACGCCGAGGAAGCCCAAAAAGCCCTGGATCAGATGAAGGTCCTCTTGAGAAAGATCCTGGCGGACAAATTGGGGGGCGAGAAGATCGACACCATCATCGAGGAGTTCGTCTCGGGAAAATATACCCACGATCATCCCTTCATGGCCGAAGAAGCGCAAGCACTGCTGGGCGAGTGCGTGCAGACCGATGTGCCTGATGAGGTTTATGAGCTGATGACGCTCTATCGCATGGAAGTGGGCAGGAGCCGACCGGGCGTGGAGTACGTGCCGCTGGCCCGGCGGTAACTGCTGCTTTTCTTCAAGACTATCCTGCTTCGAGATTTGCGAGACAGTTATTCTTTTAAGATCCGCACGCAATTTCGATACTTGCAAATTATATTCTAATATTAGATAGTTCCTTCAGTATTTATTCTATTAAAAATATAGCAAAATATTTAAGTTTGGCAACCAATATTAAATTAGCTTTTTGGAGGTAATTTTAATGCCAGTGTCGAACAATACGGTCGTGAATCAATTATAGGCTGTAATTTTGGTCTGCGGCTGCATCTCGCATCATTGGATGCTGATTTAGATGATGGGTCCCGATTAGAACTTGTTCACAAGATGGATCTCTGTATGCGAGTTTTAAAAACTTCAACCTATTTTTGGATCACGACCAAATTCCAGATATCATTAATATTTCAAATTTCAATTTCAAGAATCGATATCTGGAAAAATAGTTGAATTTTTTGGAAGCGGACCTGCGGGATATGGGATACACTCCCAGGGCGACCAGAGCCACTCCCGCAGGCGCGAGCCTGCCGCCCCTGAATCTGCTCAAACTCCGAGCTGCGGGATATATGCCAGGTAGCTCTTGCGCACATCTTCGGGATCAATGTGGTAATAGATATCGACAGCCTCCTTGATCGCATCACCCCTGAGCCATTGCACGTACTCTCGCCTCATGCCGGCGCGGAGAAGGTGAGTCGTAAACCAGTGCCTGCAACAGTGCGCTCCAAATCGTTGCTCAAGCGGAGCTCCAGGGGTATGCAGGCCTACACGCTTGGCGGCCCCCACCATCAAGGCCTGCATACTGCGCTTTGAGAGCCTATCACCATTTGAAGACAGGAATAGCGCCTTCTCGCTGCTCTTCATACCTTCCCGGATCTTCAGCCACCTTCGCAGGGCCTCATGGGTTTCGTGGTCTAAGAATACCGTGCGGTTGCTCCTTTTGGCCGTGGGCTTGAGTCGCATGCTCATGCCCTGCAGATCCACGTCCGAAACGTCTAGGCTTAATAGTTCGCCTCGCCTGATCCCTGTCTTCGCTAGAACAAACAGGATCGCCCGGTCCCTGGTCTTTACGGTGTTGGCTACCATCTCGGCCATCTGCCGGATGCTGATGATCTGCCTCTGCTCGGCATCGGACCTGTGGCCGCGAAGGTACTTTTTTTGGATGCTCCTTACCTGGCCAGCGGAGCTGCTCTTTCCCTGCTCTTCCAGAAGCTCATAGAAGGTAGCCAGGGCGGAAAAGTCCTTTTTTAGCGAAGCCGATTTCTGCTCACCACGATGCTCTAGATAGGCTAGGAGATCCTCTCTCCCGGCCCGGTAGGGATCCAGGGCCCTCTCATCGCACCACCTGAGATAAGCATCGATCCTATATCCACATGCTATGATGGTGCTGGGAGACATCTTGCGCAGATGCAGGTCGGCCAGATATGCAGCCTTGAGATCATTCATCCAACCCACTTCCAGCCTCTTTGGCTCTCCTCGAGGAGCTTGAGGTCCTCGAGGGCGTGGAGCTGGCCAGCCAGAGCCTTTATCGCGTCAATGTTCTTGGCGTCTATTCCAAGAGCCTTCATGATCTCATTCGACCGGTAGGTCTTGCCAGTCTGCAGGAACTCGATGAGATCGTTGGACAGATCCAGCTGCCCAACCAATCTATCAGTGGCAAATCCCTGATGTCGGAGGGCGAAGAGTTCTGATTCCATTTTCTCCATGAGGGCATTCTTCTCCTTCAACTCCCTCTGGAGCCGGGAGATCTCCTCCCGTGCCTGGGCTGATCCTTCCAGATCCCCCCGGGGGGATTTGGGTTGATCCATGCCTAGGCGGATCATTTCCTGGGCGAACATGGAAGATGAGACCCTGGCTTTGCTAGCAGCATCAATGAGGTCGTTCAATTCTTTCTTGGAGCTGAAATAGATCATTAGGGCTCGGCCCTCATAACCTGCAGGTGGCATAAGTTATCCTTAGGCGCTTACAGTATTTATTCCTTCGCCCATCGCGGCGAGAACATCACCTATACCATCCGCGTTATCAATGCAGGCATGGAGTCCCTCAAGAACGTCATCTTGAAGGATGTCCTGACCGGCAAGGCCCAAATCCTGAGCATAAGCCCGGATACGGGAGCTAACGGC
>Ga0074198_1001118_pt1 | contig 19989 bp, 17 predicted proteins | sample EPASupsiteSAE323_FD_64527 | JGI IMG/M metagenome (GOLD analysis project Ga0074198, IMG submission 64527) | Bioremediated contaminated groundwater from EPA Superfund site, New Mexico - Sample SAE3-23 | ecosystem: Environmental > Aquatic > Deep subsurface > Groundwater > Contaminated ...
CGCCGCCAAAATTTCTCTGGCCGCCAAATTTATTATCTCCAAACATGATAGTTCTCAAACAGTCATTTGAATAACTGTGCTCTAATATTGGTCGCAGTGGTTTATAAAAAATGTGTTCGTACGGTTCCGGGGAATTTCACTAGGTCTTAAAAAAAAATCCCGGCAACCGTGAAAGGACTTCAGTTCCCCTTTTTCCCTACCGTCGCACAGTATACTACAAATTCTTCTTCTCCGTCAATACCGAGTACACCTGCAATCTGCCGGTCATCGAAGGCCCCGATGGCACAGGTGCCACAACCAATCTGTTCTCCGGCAAGGTAGAGATTCTGGCAGACATGACCCGCATCCAGATGGACCAGCCGGTACGCCCGCTCGCTGTACCGCCATGCCATCCGGTAGATCACCGCGGACCATACGAACGTGACCGCTGAGGAACGCACGAAAGCCTGCCCGAGACAGGCAGACATCAGCCGGTCGGAAATCCCAAAGCCCGGGTCGATAAGGATAAGGCTGTGGGAGAATGCGAGATACCGGTACAGCCCGGGCTGCAAGTCCCCGACACGGTTGATGAGCAGGTAGGTCTCGAATGCATGGCGCCCCCCGGCAGAAGGGACATTCCGCAGCGTGTAATATGGCGCTTTTACTTCGGTGATTCCCTGCGTGCTCCAGCACAGGAACCCGAGTTCGTCTATCGTGAGCGGATCGCGGGCATAGTGGCGGATCGAGCGCCGTTGTTCGATCGCAGACCGGCAATCGATGGAGGGAACCTGTATGGTTTCAGGTCGGGGAAGCGGGATGATGGGGTGATCTTCCGGCACGGCTTTTTCCAGGGGCGGGGCCGGCAGTCCCTGTTCCTGGTCGGATGATGAGAGGAACTCGTAGCGGGTCTGTTCCATGAACGTGCGACCGGTTGGCAACATATGCCAGTGATTGCAACTTTATGGCGATAAAAAGAATGGTGGAGGTACGCGTATTGCATCCAGCAATTCCTGTTACTAAAAAAACCCTGCATTTATTACCGTGCCTTGACAAAACTCTTGGTGATGCGAACCAATCGTCACGAATATTTTCTCGATCTTGCCCTGCGGTGCGCCCACCAGGGAACCTGCCTTCGCCGGAACTTCGGCGCGATCATCGTGGATGAATACAATACCATCGTCTCGACCGGCTACACGGGAGCCCCCCGCAAACAGATGGACTGCACGGAGCTCAACCGCTGCTGGCGAAAGGATCACAACATTCCCTCCGGCTCCAACTACGAGCGATGCCGGAGCGTGCATGCCGAGATGAATGCCCTGCTCCAGGCCGGAAAACTGGCCCGGGGATGCACTCTGTATCTCGCGGGATTCGATGTCGAAACCGAAGCGCTCACCCAGATCTGGCCGTGCTTCCTCTGCTCAAAGATGATCGTGAACTCGGGAGTCACCAACGTGATCATGCGTACGGGCGAAAAGGAACACCGCGAGATGGACCCGATGGTACTCTACCAGATGCGGAGCCGTGAATCATTGGGCGAAGATGGGAAGTGACCTGGAAAAAAAATTAAAAATATATCTGCTGGTTTAACAAAAAATATTCAGCATAATTTTTCGGTTCTATTTGCCGCCCGTTCCTTTTTATTTTACGCATTCTCATCGACAACCATGCCGTCTGCGATCACCATTGCCGGCATTATCAGGTACCCGATGCAGAATATGACGTAATCGCCCGATGGCATTCCCCTGCACAAAAAACCCTGTGTAAGAAATTACGATTAAAAAATGAGGGACTAAAGGGAGGAGTGTGTGTGTGTTATCCCCTTTTAGCCCCTCTTCGTTGCTGGTACTTTTTAAGACGTGCTTTTTGAGTCCTTTTCCTGTCATGAGGTAATAACAGGTCCTGGTGACAAATCCAGCATCACCACGATTCCGCAGTTTTTTTGGATCATCAGCATTGCCAATCGGCTTACAGTGGAAGTGCACAATGTCAATGCTGTGCATTAGTGCACAAACACTAAGCACAATATCTATTGTTATCATAGCCTTTAATAAATCAATCGATCAAAGATCGAAGCAATGCTGTGAAACAAAAATTCTGGGATAAAAAAAGTTTTTTTCACGGAGATATAAAAAAATTCTGGAGACTGGTATATGGAATCGGCAGACAATGAAATTTCCCGAATCAAGGAGGTGCTTCGTGAGAACCCCCGCGGGATGAACATCAAGGAGATATCAGCTGCGGTTGCCATGAGCCGGAATTCCATTGCAAAATATCTTGATGTCCTGACCGCAGCAGGACAACTCGAAGTCCGGTATGTAGGGAATGCCAAGCTCTTCTATCTGGCAAAACGCGTGCCTCTTGAATCGATGATGAGCATGAGTCCCGATATGATTGCTGTCATGGACAAAGATATGCGGATTGCCCAGGTAAACACTCCGTTTGTTGATTTTATCGGTGTCCCCAAGGACCGGATCATTGGTACACGGTTGTTTGATCTTGCTTCGGCAATGCTGCCGGTCGAGCAGATGATGGGCTGGCTGCAACAGGAAAAAGCAGGGAACGATTCACGCCACGAAATTCGTATTAAAAAAAATGATAAGGAGATGTATTTCAATGCGCTCTGCATCCCCACTCTCTTTGAGGACGGGGATACTGGTGTGGCCCTGAGATTTGAGAATATCTCCGACCAGAAGCAGGCCGAACTCTCTCAGGAAGAGAACCGGCAGCTCTTAGATGCAGTCCTGTATGCCTGCCCAGTCCCGATGTTCGTGATTGGGGAGGATCACCATATTCTCGCGTGGAACCGGGCCATGGAGAAGTTCTCCGGCTTAAAGTCCGCAGGCCTGGTGGGAACCCGCAGGCAGTGGCAGGCGTTTTACCCGGAGGAGCGGCCGTGCTTAGCCGATCTGGTCATCGATGGCTTGACAGACCGGATACCGGCATGGTATCCCGGTTCGGGAGCACAACCGACATCGCAGGATGGAACCTTCACGGCAGAAGATGTGGTGCCGGTACCTGGCGGGGGCAGCAGGAGACTCCGCTTCACGGTCACTTCTGTGATGAACAATGGGGGAGACCTGATCGCTGCTATTGAGACGGTCGAGGAAATTATTCCGGAATAATTTTTTATTCCGTTACCTTTGTTGTTATTCTCTTCTCTGCTCGAGGATGGTCATGGGCGGCAGAATAATATTATAATCATCGTGTGGCTCATACCCGACAGGGTCTGAAAGCCTGTCTTTTTATGCCAAATCCCGTGTAATATCTCATCAGAAGGTTACCAAAAATGACCGGATATTTTGATACGAAGGCAGTGGTCTGGGACAAGGATCCCGGGCGGGTGCAGATGGCAGGGACAATTGCCGATGCCATGATCAACGCGCTGCATCCTGATGGCACTGAGCTGGTGATGGATTATGGCACCGGCACCGGAAATATTGCGCTGCGGATCGCGCCCCGGGTAAAAAAGATCATCGCGGTCGATTCAGCAAAAGGCATGCTGGAGGTGCTCAAAGAGAAACTTTTGGCCAATGACATCACCACGGTCGAGCCACGGGACTGGAGTATCGGTCAGGATGTTGCCGGGCTTCCGAAGTTTGACGCAATCGTGAGTTCGATGACCCTTCACCACGTCAGGGATACTGCTGCTGCTGCCCGGACCTTTTACGAACTCCTGCATCCCGGGGGGAGCGTTGCCATTGCTGATCTTGATCCCGATAATGGTGAGTTCCATGAATCACCCGGTATTGCAGAACACGATGGCATCGACCGGAAGAATCTGCAACAGGTTTTTGAAGCGGCCGGGTTTGATTCCGTCCGGTTCAGCGATGCAGCCATGATCCATAAGATATCGTCCAGCACGGGCAAGCCCCGGAATTTCACGATCTTCCTGATGACGGCAAAGCGGCGATAAGCCATAATTTCTTTTTTTAATTTAGATCACCCGGATCGATCGTAACTCCGGGAGCTTTACCCCCCCGATGGATAGCAGGTTCAACCATGCGGTCATGCAGATTACTATCCCCTTTACTATAAACCCGCCCGCGGTTTATAGCCCGTTTTTCAGGATTTTTGTTGCTGTTTTATGTAACCCATTGCACAGGCAAGGACATCAGAGGCACTTTTTTCCTGTCCTTCATCTGGATGCGAATCAGGTTTGATCCCTTTTTAAAAAAGCAGAGTTCCCTGCGTTCAAAGGACATTCCGGCAGCAGGATTTGTTGAACCGATTTTCCGACCGCATTGCATGATTATCGCCTATACGAATGTAAAAAAAAAGCCTGTACCTGGGAGAAAAAAACGCTCACTTTTCCATGATTTTTTAATTCCGGGAAAGTATCTTTTGTTTCGGAACATTCCGGCAAATTAATAAAATTGATATACCCCCTTCCTTCCACTGGAGCAAACGATTTATAAACTCCTGATTGCCCTGTACGGGATTTTAACTGGTTTTTATGCGCTTGTTGTATCCCACGAACATGAGTAGCCCTGTTTCATACGTGAGGGGATGTCCATGCAGTGGGATGGGGGTTAAGTGCGCCGGAATCTTCAGGAGCGTTAAATTTTTTTTCGTATTCCGTCCAGAGTTACCCGGGAAAACGACCGTGAGGGCGTTATGGTAAAAATATCAGGAGTTTGTGTTAAAACAGTAAAAGCCAGTTAGGTTTTTATAATATTTCCGGTATATGGTGACTGTTCTGGTATGGTAATTGACCGGAGAAATATCCAGATAATTCCGTATGCCTTAAAATAAATTTCATCCGACAGCAAAAAAACCGGAATTACGGGAATCAGGAAAATTCTTACCGGGACGGGTCGCGTATTCCATGGCTGCTTTACATCAGGATTGGATGAAAAAGGCCGGGACAATGCAAAAACCGGGACAATATGTGGAACGTGCATGGAGAAATGAAAAGGGGGCAGGAGAAACGGGATGACCTGCCCTGCATTTATATGGCGGCCCATACCTCCCGGCAGGTACCGGATATGCTTCTCAACCGGTTAATTCCCCTGAAAATATGCACAATCCCTATGAATGGAGATATTCTATGAAAAACACAAACATAATTACCGTTTTAGGAGTATTCATCATTATACTCCTCTTCTCGGGATGTACCAGCACATCCCCGCAAGTCCAGGTACAGACACCTGTTCCTACTGCACAGATGACGCTCTCACCATCCCCGACCACAACCCTTGCCGCAGCGCAATTCCCGAATGCCCTTGCCCTGAATGAGTACGCTTCCTTTGGGAGCGGGAATGAGCTGGGTAAGGCAACCGTGTACCGCTACGAGATAAAGCCCAATTACAACTGGACATCTCCTTCCTGGAACAGCCCCCGTGAACAGGCTGCGGCTTCACTGCCCCTTGAACTACAGCGCGGCTACAATATGCAAAAACCCCAGGATGGAAACACCTTCCTGTTCATTTATATCCGTGTCCAGAGTACGGGTGACAAGGCCGTGTATGCTCCATCGGCAAAGCAGTTTATCGTATCCAGTAACGGAAAGTCATATAATTTTACATCAGTCCCCGATTCTGATGTGGTTATTGACACCGTTTTCGGGACACAATATGATTACCAGATCGGACGGGGCGGTACCGTCGGCTATGTCCAACCCGGCGAGAGTAACAAAGCTGACGGCTATCTGATCTATGAGATACCGGCATCATTCTCTCCCGATACAACCTATGTGGTGAGCAACCTCGACTACCAGACCCGGGCCGTATGGAAACTCGGTTGATGGAAAGAGTCCTGCTCACTACCTTTTTTCACAATCATTTCCGGATGTACCGGCAATAAAAAATTCTACCCTATCGCTTTCTTCCCGTAAACACGACAAACAAACGGTTCTTGTACACCAGATCAATGTCCTTAAACCCGCAGTCTGCCAGCCACCCGAGCTGCACCGAGAGTTTCTCGTTCTTGTCAAAAGTATCCCGCCGGTACAACATCTGCTTCTTATCTTCGGGGGGAAGCGGGCACGGCACCAGGAATTCGTCCCAGTATGCCCTGTAGCGCCGGTTGATGGCCGCAGTCTCACCCAGCACCTGGTCGGCGTTCACCAGCATGCCACCGGGATTCAGGACATCAAAGATCTTTTTGTAGAGCCGGCGCTTGTCATCATGTTCGAGGTGGTGGATGGAGAGTGCTGAACAGACGATGTCATAGCCGCTGCCAAAGTCCACGGTACTGTAATCACCGGCAATATACCGCACATCCGTCCGATCCGCAAACCGTTCCCGTGCCACGCTGAGCATGGATTCAGAAAAGTCGACCAGCGTGAGATGAGCGTCCGGGAATTTACGGGCCATGAGCGCCGAGAGGAGGCCGGTACCTGCGCCTATGTCAAGGATAGCCGGGTGTGGATGGTTGGTTTCCGCGGCCCAGACTGCTGCGCTGTAATAGTCGTCCATCCCGGGAATAATCCATTTTCGCTGGGCATCATACCGGGACGCGGTGGCGTCGAAGGCCCGTTTTATCTGCTCCATAACAACTAAAGGAAACATTGTTCTGGAAGGGTAATCAAACCCCGGGTTCACCGGAACAGTCATGGACTAAAAAAAAGGATGTGCTATTCCCTGTTGAACCGGACCCGGTCTTTCGGCACGATAATCTCGAATCGTGCTCCTTTCCCGGGTTCGCCGGTTTCCCGGATGGTGATACCCGTAATATCAAGAATCTCCCGCGAAATGGCTAAGCCAAGGCCGGTGTTCTTCCCGTATCCCCGCCCGAATATACGCTCCTTTTCTTCAGCGGGAACCCCGTTGCCGTCATCCTCGCAGACAATGATTCGATCCCCACCATGTTCTTCCAGAGCAAACCGGATGGTCGTAATCTTCCCGCCATACCGGGCCGCATTATCCATCAGGTTGTAAAAGACCTTGGCAATAAGCGGGTCAACGAAAATCTCCGTACCGGCCGGGAGATCATTTTTCACCATGACCCGTCCGAGCGGCGCCTGCGTTGCAGCAGTGTCAACGAGTGTGTGGCAGTCGTACCAGACCGGGACCGTGATGCCGATCTTCTCGTATTCCCGGGTGAATTCGATCATGGCGGCAATCCGTTCGCTGGTTTTTGTGATTCGGGTGAAATATTCCTCAAGATCGGGATTAAGGGTCTTCTTGTGAAGCAACTCAAGAAAACCGTTCAGGGCAAAGAGCTGGTTTTTGATGTCATGCCGCGTGACACCGGAAAGAAGGTTGAGTTTTTTGTTTGCCTGCCACAGCGCTTCTTCAACCTGTCTGCGGGCGGTGATCTCCTTTGATGAACAGATAGCAGAGACAACGGTACCCGTATCATCCTTGACCGGGACAATTGTTGTTATGTAATACCGGTCGCCATCGGGGCGGGGGACGCGGACCTCGAACTCGTGACCGTTTCCCGTTGCAAAGACCCCGCGAAGCACAGAAAACCGTTTCTCTGCTTCATCTTTGGGAAACACATCCCCGATTTTTTTACCGATGATCTGGTCAACAGACTTTCCAACGCCTTCGGCAAAGGCCCGGTTGACATAACGGTACGTCCCATCCGGGTAGAACGAGAAGATGGGATCTGAGGATTCATCGAGAAGGATACGGTGCTTCTGCTCGCTCTCTCTCAGGGCATCCTCCGCTTTCTTTTGTTCAGTGACATCCCTGATGGAGATGAGGTCCGCCGGTTTTCCTTCGTAAGTGATGACCTTTCCTATGCTTTCGATAAAGATTTTTTTTCCGGTTGCCGATATCGCGTAGTAGTGCGCAAGATAACCATCGTTGCCCTGGGCAACCTGCATAAAGTCCTTCATGGCATCCTGGCGGGATTCGGGCGCGATAAACTCCATCACGCTCCTGCCAATCGCATCCGCACAAAACTCGATCCCGACCGTCCGGACCGCTGCATTATTGGCAAACAGGATCGTTCCCTGGAAATCAACGATAAAGATCCCTTCAAGCGCATACTCGACAAGAGACTTGAATTTCTCCTCGCTCTCCCGCACTAACTTTTCAGCCTGTTTGTGCTCGGTTATATCAACGAGGGATTCTACCAGGACTTCATTTCCGCCAAGTATTGTTTTGATGACACTCTTGTGGATGGAAATGGTCTCTCCCTTCCGGGTGAGAAGCACGCGTTCGGAGGATTCGATCATCTGCCCCATGTCCGTGACCGGGCATCTCCCCGCCTCGGAAGGACAGATGAACTGGTGGCATATCGAACCGATAACCGATTCCTTCGTGCCCCCGATCATTTCAAGAGCTTTTGGATTTGCATCAAGAATGATATGGGTGTGTGCGTCGATGATGACGATGCCGGACTGCATCGAGTTAAGGATGGTGCGGAACCGGTCTTCGCTCTCCCTGAGTGCTTCTTCTGCTCTCTTGCGCTCGGTGATGTCCCGGAGGGCGACCAGGTTCCGGTCCGTTCCCCTCCAGGGTATCCGTATCCCTACGGCTTCGACCCACTTCAATGCCCCCTGCGCAGTCCGCATGCGGTATTCCGCAACAAGCGGTCCCCCGGTCACCCGGATTGTTTCTAAGTCTGCAATGGCTTTCTCCTGCGACTCCGGTGCAAGAAACGGGGCGATACTCAGGGTGCCCTCTTCGGTAACCGGCTGGATTCCGGCCAGCTGGAATGCAGCATTGTTGGCGTACTGCACGCTGGCATCGAAACCCAGGATAATGACCGGATCCTGGAGGCTGTCGGTCAGCATATGGAACCGCTCATCGGTCTGCCGGAGGATGGCTTCTGCTTTCTTCTGCCCGGTGATATCCCTGAGGGAAATAAGATCTGCGGGTTTTCCTTCATAGGTTATGATTTTGCCAATACTTTCGACAATGATCTTTTTTCCGGTTGCCGAGATCACCTGGTACTCTGCAAGGTATGCATCGTGACCCTGGGCGACCTGCATAAAGTCACTCATAACTGCTTCCCGTGACTCGGGCGCGATAAATTCCATCACGCTCCTGCCCACCAGTCCCGTTCCTTCGATCCCGATCATGCGGGCTGCGGCGTTGTTGGCAAACAGGACGTTTCCCTGGAGATCGAGAATGAGGACCGCTTCAAGGGCATACTCGACAAGCGACCTGAACTTCTTCTCGCTCTCCCTAAGGGCCTGTTCCTCCCGGGTCAGTTCATTCAGGTTGGACCGGAGTTCTTCTTCTGCTGCTGCAATCTGTTCATACGAAGCATTGAGTTCCGTGTTCTTCCTGAGCAGTTCCTCTTCAGCCCGCTTTCGGTCCGTGATATCATGAATCACCCCGAACACGATCTTTCGCTCGGCATCGTACTCGGCGATAGAATGAATATCGAGGATATCCCCGTCAGACTGCCGTCGGATCTTGAACTCCACATTGTAAGGGGATTTTCCCATAATGAGATCTTTTATAGCAGTATCGAGAATCTGACGATACTCCGGCAGGGGTATATTCTGGATCTCTTCAATGGTCCACTGTGTTCCTTTAATCCCATAGAGGATCCCAGCTCCCTCAGATCCTTTGAATTTTTTTTCATTCAGCCGCAATTCCCAGCTGCCGGACCTCCCGATCTCTTCAGCCCGTTTCAGGTTCGCTTCACTGGTGCGGAGAATCTCTTCGACCCGCTTGCGTTCGCTGATCGGCCGGGTGGTTACCACAATGCCATCAACCCCCTCCACACCGAGAAGGTTTACTGCTACCGACTCGACCCAGATAAAGTCCCCGTTCTCTTTGCGTGTCCGGAATTCCGTTGGGAGCCCGTCATTTTCCTTGCGGTGGACCTCTTCCAGATCATGTTTTACCCGCTGGAGATCGTCGGGATGAATATAATCAAACGCATTTTTCCCGATGAGCGATCCATAGGGATACCCTAATATCTTTTCTGAAGAGAGAGAATCGTAAGTGATAACGCCGTTCCGGTCGAGAATCCGGATAATATCTAAGGAATTCTGGAAGAGTGTCCGGTAGCGGCTCTCATTTTCCCAGAGCGCCCGTTCTGCAGTACTTCTCCGTACTGCCTGTCGTACCTTGTGGATCAACTCAACAAACTGGCTTTTTGGATCCCCGCCTTTCTGCATATAAAAATCTGCACCGGCATTGAGAGCTTTTATGGCAACTTCCTCGCGGCCCCTGCCGGTAAACAGGATAAAAGGAATCTGCCCAAAGGATGTGCGCACCTCAATAAGGAACCCGATGCCATCCATATCAGGCATCTGGTAATCGGAGATAATGGCATCGTACTGTACCGTATTCAGCCGTTCGAGAGCCTCTTTGGCAGACTCGACCGTATCAACAATACAGTCGCCTCCGGCTTCAAGAAAGAGTTTTCCGATCTCCAGCAGTGCAGGTTCGTCATCAACATAGAGCAGCCGTATTGCAGGTGCCATTTTTTCACCGCTCCCAATCCGCAGGATTTTCGGTACGGACATTGTTGAACGGCTCGCGAACCGGATGCCGGGCATTGTCCACGCTGGGAGCAGGGCTCATAATAATCTCCATTGTTTTAGCATCAGAAAAATACTCCGAACCGGCAATCGTTCTCCTTCCGGTATTCTGTTGCAACCTGTTTTACCAACAGGTACAGTTCCTCAAATCCCCGTGACAGGGATTCTTCCCCCCATTCAATGAAATAAACCGGGCCATACCGGCAGGCTTCCGCTTCAACTTCGGTATTCCGCCTCCGGGTAAAGTAGATGAAGGGTACCAGGTTTTCCCTGCCCCGAACGGTTTTAAGAAATTCAAGATCTTCCTGTCCAGAAGGGTAATCGGCAACAATGGCTTCGAAGGGAACATACTGCATCAAGTGAAGGGCATCTTCAGCCGAGATCGAAATGTCTACGGAAAGGTCACCTCTTTGCTCCAGGTGCCTGCAGATCCTCTCAAGGAATACCGGATTATCGTAAACGCACAGCACCGGGATGACGCGGACCTTGCTTAACGCTCGTTCGATCTCTGCTGAAATCCGTGGGGGGTTGGGATCCCTGAACGTATTTTGTATCACGTTTCTTTACTCCCTGAATGCCGGCGATCTCTGGTCACATCATCTCTCACAAACACGGGATCTCCAGAAGAAAAGATGTTTCAATCCCGTTGATTGGTTTGTATACGCCATTCCCTTGACGTCTGTTTTCCTTTCTCAAACGGGGAACATCCTTTTGCATAATCCCCGGTTCAGCCAGCCTATGTCGCGATTATCAGCCCGGGTATCTCTGGCATATCCTCTGAGGGAATCTGTGTTCCCGGCATATGTGCTGCGTTCTCGATAACCTCAGGTTTCCCGGAAGATTTGTTTTTCAACCCGGAATATTGCAGCCAGAGCCCCTGCACTTCTTTTTTGATATCCCTTTGATGCATGATTTTTACATCATTTCCTGCATAGTTTATCACAAGAAACACTCCTCTACAAAGTCCTTTATCACCTTGGATGGGTCCTTTGGGCCCGGACCTGAAATGTATGGTCTGGATTTTTCATGGTGAAAATTTTCGCACACTGGTTGGGATTCTTTGAGATGGACGTGCATTTTTTTTAGAATAATACCAGTTCCTTTCCGGATGCCCCTTTTGGACCTCCATTTCAGATTTTTTTATTCTGTCGGTACGTGTTTTCGCCCGCATTCCTTACAGGTGCAGGGAGCGTTCGGTGTCCCCTGGACGAAACGCCGGCACGGGCAATGGTATACAATCTCTTTTATCTCTGTTGCTGACATCGTTTTTCCCCAGTTCTCGTTCTGTGTTCCGTTATGCTTCCGAATGCTCCGGAAAAAAAGTTTATTCTCCGATATCCCGCAGGAGGTGCCGGATATCGATCCAGATGATCAGTTCGTGCCGCTCGTGCTCCTTTTCCTTGATCTTCTTCTTGATGATGCCAAGGATGGCGGCATCTTCCTGCCCCCCGGAAGCCGAGGTAGAGTCGATCTCACTCCGCTCGAAGGTAGAGACGGCTAATACGTCATCTACTAAGATACCGGTCTTGGCTTTCGTGATCTTCTCATCAAGGACAATGATCCGGCTGCTCTCAATGGGGAGGTCCGATTTTTCAAGAATATTGAGCCGCTCCTTGAGGTCGATGATGGTCGTGATCTCGCCCCGGAGATCGATGATGCCCCGCATGTAGGACGGGGTGTTGGGAAGTTTGGTGATGGAGGTATACTCCACCACTTCCCGCACATCGAACAGGTCCACTGCGTAGTGCTCCTTTCCGAGCAGGAACTCGACTACCTGGAGCTTTCCTGCCTGGTGCTGGTCCTTTCTTTTGGCCATCTCCGACAGGACTGCTGCGGTTCCGGAGGCGGAGTACTGCTCCTCTTTTTCACCTGCTGTTTTTGTCATGTGAAAGTCCTCCGTAGTTAGATCCTGAACTTCGATACTTCTTTTGTCACCTTGTCAACGATGGAGTTGACATTTGCCACCACTTTGGTGATCTGGTCGATGGCTGCACTTGACTCTTCGCTGGCTGCCGCCGCGTCCGTTGCCTCGCTCGTGGTGCTCTGCATGAGCCCGCCCACTTCATTGACACTGGCGGTGACTTCCTCGACCGATGCTGCCTGTTCTTCGGCTGCTGCTGCAACGTCGCTGACGTTCTGGCTGATCTTGTCGATCGATTCGACAATCTTGGAGAAGCTCGACAGGGTTTCCTGCAGGGCAACACTGCCTTCACGGACACCGGTGTTGGATGCCGTGACCGCGTCGACTGCATTAACGGTCTGTTTCTGGAGGCTGTCGATCATCTCTGCTATCCGTTCGGCCGATGCCCGGGATTCGACCGCGAGTGATTTGACTTCCGTTGCTACGACTGCAAATCCGCGACCTGCGTCGCCAGCACGGGCTGCTTCGATGGCTGCGTTCAGTGCGAGGAGGTTTGTCTGGTTGGCAAGGTCGGTGATCAGGTTGACGATCTCGCTGATCTTGTCCATCTGGTCCTTGATCTCGCCGATGATCTGGTTTACGTCATTTGAGGACTTGGTGATGCCCTGCATACCCTGTTCGGTCTTCTGGGCAAGTTCCATGCCTTCCTTGCTGAAGGTTGTCGTGTCCTGGACGATCTTTGCAACGGCTTCGGACTTGGTAGCCACGTCCTGGATGGTGCGGGAGAGATCTTCCATGGCTTTCTGTACTTGTTCGATACCCTGCGTGGCCTTCTCGGCATTTACACTTACACCGGTTGCATTCTTGGCTACCTGGCTGGAGCCGGCAGAGACTTCTTCGACACTTGCGTTTGCTTCTTCTGCACTTGCGGCAAGGTCGCCCACCTGCTGGTTGATAGCAGCGAGTGATTTCGAGACTTCGATACCGATGTTGTTCAGTGCCTGTTTGAACTTGACAAAGTCACCCTGCACATTGAGTTTCTCATCAACGCGTGCAGTGAAGTTGCCTGATGCATACTCATTGGATACGCGCATGGCCTCGTTGACCGGGCCGACTACGGCATCAAGGGTCTCATTGACACCGGATACGATATCGCGGTACCCGCCTTTGAACTTGTCAGCACTTCCACGGGTTGCAAGCCGGCCTTCCACTGCCGCCTTTGAGAGCATCGTTGCTTCTGCAACAAGGGCACGGAGCGACTCGGTGGTCATCTTGAGTGCCGGGCTTATCTCGTCCTGTGCATCCTTTGCTTTTACGTCAACGGAGAGATCCCCGTCAGCGATCTTCTTCATGGTCCCGATCACGTTGGTCTGGAGGTCGTCGGAGAACTGGTCCATGACATCTGCCATCTCTCCAACTTCGTCCTTCCGGTTCATCTTCATCCGGTTGCCGAGGTGTCCTTTGCTGAGTTCCTTTAAGTTTTCTGCAACCATGTTGACCGGTCCGGTGATGCTTTTGGACAGGTAGATTGCAACGCCAAGACCGATCAGGATGCCGGCGATTGACAGGATGGCAAGATACATCGAAGCTGCTGCTGCTGCGGCAGTTGATGCGGTATTGAGTTTATCTGCACTGTCCTGGTTGTTCTTGCTGATCTCTTTGTAGGCTGCCACGGTGTTGGTACGGGCGTTGATCAAGGGAGAGCCTGCGGAAAGTGCCGTGTCAACGGTTTTCAGGTCATTGTCATCGGCCGCTTTTATTGCCTTATCGTACTCCGTGATAAACACCGCATAGTTTGTATCAAACTTGTCAAGCGCTGCTCTGTCAGCAGAGTTCAGATCAAGATCGCGGTAGGTGTCAATACTATTCTTGATATTTGTCTTCAGACCGTCAATTGCCGTTGCGGCGGCAGTACGACCGGTGGGTATGTACACGTACCGGTATATCTCTGCCCGCATCTGCTGGAAATCAGCACTAATTGATCCCATCTGGTCAATAGCAACCAGGTTCTGGTCATACATCTCTTTCGAACGTGCGGCCGCATCGTTTGCACTCGAATACGCAAACACAGCGATGATGGCCATAATCAACAGGACGATTAAAAAACCGCCGAGCAACTTCTTTCCAATTTTCATGTCGTCAATGAAACTCATTTTCTCTACCTCTTTTTTTGTTTCCCCGTGCACACCAACGCGGTGGGCAGTCTCACGCTTATCGTGAGGTGGTTTTTGCACCATGCATTTTTGCAAACCTGAAACCTGTCTGAATGGTTTTGGTTGCAACACATACCCTTTTTCGTTTAAAGTATTTAAACTTTTAGTGCTTTAATGATTATCGTTGCAGATTAATGGTGGTGATTACCGCTGATTTATATAGCCAGCGATCCGATAGATAATAAGGAAGTGAGCCGATGGCGCGGGAATTGGAAGAAGAAAATATCCGGGAACTACTCAGGAAATTTCCCAAAGGGCTCACCATCGAAGAAGTCTCAAAAAAACTGTCCCTCAACCGGACAACGGCAGCCAAATACCTCAACTCCTTTGTGCTCACCGGGCAGGCAGACATGCGGACGCTCGGGTCGGCAAAACTGTTCTATCTCACCCAGAGGGTCCCGTTAACCAACGTGCTCAGTTTGTCCTCGGACCTCATCCTGATTCTCGACAGCGACCTGTTCATCCAGGAATGCAATGCGGCATTTCTTGCGTATTTTAAGACCGGCAAAGAGGAGCTGAAAGGAACGCAGCTCGGGCAGTCGCCCCTTGCACCCCATTTTTCCCTGCGGGAACAGTCCTCCATTGAACGTGCACTGGACGGCGAAGGGAGCGCGCTTGAAGTCAGGTTTGACCTGCTCGATGATGGCCGCTTCTTTAAGATGAAATGCATCCCGCTCACCTTTGAAAACGGCGCCCGGGCGGTAGGGATCATCTTAGAAGATATCACTGAGATGAAAACCTACCAGCGCGAGCTTGAGCAGCGGGTAAAGGAGCGGACCGCAGAAGTGGTCCGGGCAAAAGATTTTGCCGAGAACCTGATCAGCACGGCAAACGCCATGATCATCGGGCTCGATCCCAAAGGAAACGTCACTATCTTTAACAAGACCGCAGAGACCGTGACCGGCTATACCGTCAGGGAAATTCTTGGGAAGAACTGGTTTGAGATTATTGTACCAAAAGACCGGTACCCTGAAGCCTGGGAAGAATTTCAGCGCATCGCGAAGGCGGGTCTGCCAAAAATTTTTGAAAATCCAATCCTGACAAAATCCGGCAGTGTCCGTACCATATCCTGGAATAACAATACAATCGTTGAAGACGGTACGATTATTGCCACGATCTCGTTTGGTATCGATATCACCGATAAAAAACATGCCGAGGAACAGCTCAGGGAGAGCCAGCGGGCGCTTGCCACCCTGATGGGAAACCTCCCCGGCATGGCCTACCGGCGCCGGAACGATCCGAAATGGACGATGGAGTTTGTCAGCGAGGGCTGCACAGACCTTACCGGTTACCAGCCATCGGATCTCATCGATAATCATACGGTTGCTTTTGTCGATCTCATTCACGTGCAGGATCAACTGCTTGTCCGGGACCAGATTCAGGCTGCGGTCCGGACCCGGCAGAAATTCCAGGTGATGTACCGGATTCTTACCGCAACCGGGGCCGGCAAGTGGGTCTGGGAACAGGGGTTCGGTGTTTTCTCTCCAACCGGAGATCTCCTGGCAATCGAGGGATTTATCATCGATATCACGGACCGGAAAAACGCAGAAGAGATTGTAAAAAAGGCCAACAAGCATGTTTCTCTCTTGACCAGTATTACCCGGCATGACATCATCAACCAGATCAATTCGTTAAAAGGCTATATCGGTATTATCAAAAAGCAGAACGCCGACGAAAAAATCGTCGACGTACTGAAAAAAGAAGAGGTAATTGCCGATATGATCCTGCGGCAGATTATCTTTACCCGGGATTACCAGAACGTGGGTGCAGAACCCCCCCGGTGGATGCCGGTGAAAAATACTCTCGATACCATTCTCCGGACTGTTGACCGGGGATCCATCATAATCAGGATTGATACCGGCGAACTGGAAATTTTTGCCGATCCGCTTATTGAGAAGGTGTTTTTCAATCTCATTGACAATTCCCTGCGGCACGGGGAGCATGTCACCCATATCGGTATATCCTGCGAACAGGATGGCAGGGATCTGCTCCTCGTATATACCGATGATGGCGTGGGGATACCGGATGGTGAGAAAGAGATGATTTTTACCCGGGGGTTCGGAAAAAATACCGGGTACGGTCTCTTCCTCATCCGGGAAATTCTCTCCATTACCGGTTTCTCCATCCATGAGGATGGTATACCGGGAAAAGGGGCACGATTTGTTATCCGTATACATCCCCAGTCTTACCGTTTCTCTGACCGTGCAGGAAATAACCTGAGCCAATAATCAAAAAAAATTTCCCGGTATACCCCGCAGGTCTTTTATCTTTTTTCATGCAGGATGCCTTCTTACCCGTTAATCTGCTGGTTTTTATTACCGGTGCGTGTTGGAAGATGGTGATGTTGCCTGATTGTTAGTGAAATCCTTAAAAAATCATCCCGATTCTGAATCCCCTTGTCGCTTTAATCAGAAACATGGTCTGTCGGACTTTCCGGTGCGTCCCATAAGTCCGGCAAATATCTGCCTCCCGATTCCCGGAGAAGAGCGGGGATTTACATGAGCGCAGTTCCCCTCTCGCATTTGATCCTTGCACGGTGTCCAGGATTCCGGTGCCCGGTAAATATTGTCTGTTCTCCCGGATAGGAGTATAATTTTTCAAGTACATCTTTCCGGGAAATCCCCCCTATCGTTTCAGGGGCTGCATTCCATTCAAGCACTCTCCCCCTGCTCATCAATCGGCATGATGCCATCGGTTGATTCCTGCACCGGGAACCGGAATGTTTATTCACACTCTTTGAGATTTTCTGCCTTCTGTTTACGTTCTGTAATATCGATATAGGTCCCGAGCACCCCGATGACATTTCCCTCAGCATCCCGCAGGGGAACCTTGCTGGTCAGAAGCGTGATGATATCTCCTGACGGGGTTTTCTGCGGTTCTTCGATCAATATTTTGGGAATCCCGCTCTCTATCACGCTGCTGTCATCGCTGCGGTACAGCTCGGCCTGTTCACGCCAGCCCATTGCATAATCGTCCCTGCCAATGATATCTTCTGGTTTTTCAAACCCGGCATCACGGGCAAACGGGATATTGCAGCCGAGGTACGTCAGGGTCAGGTCTTTCCAGAATACCCGGACCTGGATCGAGTTTAAGATACCTTCAAGGATCTCCCGGGCTTCCCAGTTCTTTTCTTCCGCCCGTTTGCGCCCGGTGATATCCCGGAAGTACCACACCCTCCCGTAATATTTCCCCGTCTCTCCCAGCATCGGGGATGAGAACCGTTCAAACACCCTTCCATCCTTCAGGAGGAGTTCTTCAAAGCTCTTCTCCCCGGTATGTTCGTAGAGGTACCTGACCCGGGAGAGGAACGCTTCCGGATCGGCAAGTTGTCCGACAACAAACTGCAGTACGGGTTCATCCAGCCGGGATATGAGGAGCTCCTCCGGAATTCCCCAGATTTTTATAAAATTTTGGTTGTAATTGAGGATCTTTCCCCGTTCATCTACGATGAGAATCGCATCAAGGGTGGTTTCCTGCTGGGTTGAGAGGATCACATTTTTGGATATGATCTCTTCTTCCGCCCGCTTGCGTTCCGTGATGTCCTGTATGACTCCAATAACCCTGAGGAGATTGTTATCAGGATCTTTTTCGAGCCGGGCGATGGAGTGTATAATCTTTAAAGCAGAACCGTCTGCGGGATTGATGGAATATTCAAGATTGTATTCCTGCCCGTTTGTGATAAGGTCAACGAGTGCCTGGTGAACCCGTTCCTGTTCCGGGATGCAGGCTTCGATATCCTCTATGGGAAAATCTCCGGCTACCGGGGGATACCCGAATATGTGGAGACCTTCTGCGGATCCCCAGATCTTGTTGGTCCGGGGATCATACTCCCAGCTGCCGGTCTTACCAACGCTTTGGGCCATTACCAGCCGTTCTTCGTTGATCCGGAGCGTACGTTCGCTCTCTGCGAGTTGATTGAACTGCCGGCGAAGTTCCTTTTTGGCACTCGTGAGATTTTTGTAAGATTCCTGGAGTTCTTCGTGTTTTTCCCGGAGATCTGTTTCGAGACGTTTGCGTTCGGTGATATCGATGATGGTTCCTTCTGCGATATCCTTATCCCGGTTAATGCGTGCAGAGAACCGGGCCCAGAACTTCCGCCCGGTCTTCTGGTTTATGAACCGGACTTCATAGCCATCGAGATACCCCTGCTCATGGAGAATGCGAGTCACCACCTCGCGATCATCAGGATTTTCATAGAGCGGGATGACGTTGCTGCCGATCGCATCTTCAACAGACGAGAACCCGAACAGGTCGCAGTATTGCTGGTTGCACGCAACAATCCTGGCATCTTTGAGGCTGTTTTCAAAGAGCCCGACAAGAGCATACTGGTAGAGGTTGCGGTACCTGCGCTCGCTCTCCAGCAGGGCACTGTCTGCCCGCTTGCGTTCCACCGCTTTTTTAATCTTATGGGCAAGCTCAGCGAACTGGGCTTCGGGATCCCCGCCTTTCTGGAGGTAAAAATCCGCACCATTGTTGATGGCTTCGATGACCACCTCCTCGCGTCCTTTCCCGGTGAAGAGGATAAACGGGATGTCGCCATGGTGTTCCCTCACTTTTTTCAGGAACGTGATCCCATCCATCCGGGGCATCTCGTAATCGGCAATGATGGCATCATACGAGGCAAAACCGGGAAGGCTGAGCGCTTCAGAGGCAAGAGTTGAAGTGGTGACAGTAAAGTCTCCAAAATCCTCAAGAAAGAACCGGGCTATTTCAAGAAGATGCGGGTCATCATCGACATACAACACGTTATACATGCATCACAGCCGTCCAAATCCCGGTAGTATGGTGAAATGCGGATTGATGGCAGTCCCTGTATGCCGGGCATGTTCCCTGGTACCCTGATACCGGATTATTTCGGGTATGCAGCAGTCCATTCCGGATTACGGGAATTTTTGTGTCTTCTTACTACCCGGTATTTGCTATGACAGCACAGTGGTTTTCAGGAGTTATTAAGATTATGTTATCCGCTCCGGTGCCGTTTTTGTCCGGTCAACACATTACTCAGGTATCCCTGAAAAAAAAGTTAAACTTCCCCGATGTCCTGAAGAAGGTGCCGGATATCTATCCAGATGATCAGTTCGTGCCGCTCGTGCTCCTTTTCCTTGATCTTCTTTTTGATGATGCCGAGTATGGCGGCATCCTCCTTTGCCCCGGCTGCCGAGGTGGAGTCGATATCGCTCCGCTCGAACGTAGAGACCACGAGCACATCGTCCACGAGGATACCCGTCTTGGCTTTCGTAATCTTCTCGTCCAGAACAATGATCCTGCTGTTCTCAAGGGGAAGATCGGACGTCTCGATGATATTAAGCCGCTCCTTGAGATCGATGATCGTGGTGATCTCGCCCCGGAGATCGATGATGCCCCTCATGTAGGAGGGGGTATTGGGAAGCTTGGTGATGGAGGTATACTCCACCACTTCCCGCACATCGAACAGGTCGACGGCGTAATGTTCTTTTCCCAGCAGGAACTCCACAACCTGGAGCATTCCTGCCTGGTGTTCCGACTTCCGTGATGCAGCCAGATCGACCGGCTGGACGTGT
>Ga0074198_1001119_pt1 | contig 19984 bp, 14 predicted proteins | sample EPASupsiteSAE323_FD_64527 | JGI IMG/M metagenome (GOLD analysis project Ga0074198, IMG submission 64527) | Bioremediated contaminated groundwater from EPA Superfund site, New Mexico - Sample SAE3-23 | ecosystem: Environmental > Aquatic > Deep subsurface > Groundwater > Contaminated ...
ATGATAACAGCATTATGCTGTTTATAGTTGCGGATGGAATGGGAGGACATATGGCTGGCGAAATTGCCAGTAAGGAAGCTGTCGATGCAGTTGTAGACTACATAAAAGAAAATTATGAAAAAGAGGCGAGTATAGCAAGAAGCAACCTTATAAATCTTATAAATGAGAGTATACTGTATGCAAATAAACAGATTTACGACAAATCTTTGTCGGATATCAATTTAAATGGTATGGGTACTACATTTGCGATTGCCCTTATACATAATGAAAGTCTTTACATAGGCCATGTTGGAGATAGCAGAATATACTTACTTAGAAAGGGTATACTTTATCAGCTTACTAGAGACCACTCCTACGTTGAAGAGCTTGTTAGCAGTGGCACTATAACAAGGGAAGAGGCTGCAAATCATCCGCAAAAAAATATTATTACAAGGGCATTGGGAACAGAAGAAATAGTTGAAATAGATATATGTGTTAGAAAAATGTATAAAAGTGATACCTTGATTCTCTGCACAGACGGTCTAACTAACATGGTAGATTCAGAAACAATAAAGGCTACCGTTGAAGGTTCTGATTCTTCCCAAGAGGCGGCAGAAAAACTCGTTTTGTATGCAAATCAGGCAGGTGGAACTGATAATATAACCGTGATTGTAGTTAGCAAGGAATCATAAAATTATAAAGAGGTGTATAAATAGTGCAATTAGAAGGAAGAATTTTAGGGAATAGATACCAATTAATTGAGAAAATTGGTGGGGGAGGAATGGCACTTGTTTATAAAGCGAAGTGCAATTTACTTAATAGATATGTTGCAATAAAAATTCTCCGCCCTGAGTTTACGAGTGACAAGGAGTTTCTTGAGAGATTCAAAGTAGAATCGCAAGCCGCAGCTAGTTTATCGCATCCAAACATAGTTTCAATATATGATGTTGGAAATGACAGGGATATTAACTATATTGTTATGGAATATGTTGATGGCGCTACTTTAAAGGAATATATCACGGGAAAAGGTAAGCTGCCATGGAAAAGTGCAATTAACATAGCAATTCAAATATGTTCCGCACTTGAACATGCACACAAAAACCATATAGTTCATCGGGATATAAAGCCTCACAATATAATTTTAACCAAAGAAATGGTTGCAAAGGTTACTGACTTTGGTATTGCAAGAGCGGTATCATCTTCAACTTTGACAGTGACAGGAAATACAATAGGTTCAGTTCATTATTTTTCGCCAGAGCAAGCAAGGGGAGGATATACTGACGAAAAATCAGATATATACTCTCTTGGAATAGTTCTTTATGAGATGCTTACAGGGAAAGTACCGTTTGATGGAGATACACCTGTATCAATTGCATTAAAACATCTCGAAGATGAAATGGTTCCGCCTATAGAAATGGATAGTTCAATTCCTTCGGGTGTTAATGCAATTGTTTTAAAAGCTGTACAAAAGAATCAGTCAAACAGGTATCAGTCAGCAGTTGAGATGCTTGATGATTTGTATTCTGCTCTAAAATTACCAAATGGTGATTTTGTGAAATTGAATAATGATAATATGGATGACCAACCGACACAGAGAATCATCCTGCCTCCTGAAGCAACAAATGGCAGACAGACAGGAAAGAAACCAGAAATAACAAGTAAATTACAAGAATCAATTGAGGATACAAATAAAAAGAAAAAAGAAAAACTAACCGTGATTTCTGCTTTGATTACGTCATTAATTTTGATATTAATCATTTCGGCAGGAACCGGATTTTATCTGTATTCAAAGTTCTTTTCTAAAAAGATGTTAATGAAAGCACCCAATATTGTTGGGATGCAGCTAGATGATGCAAAGCAGCTCCTTAGCCAGAACAATATTTCATTAATAGAATCTGAAAGAAGATTTGATGAAAAATTATTAAATGATACGATTATATCTCAAGACCCCGTTGCTGATATGGAAATTAAAACACCTGGCGAAATACAGGTAGTTATTAGCAAGGGACAAGAAACAGTCAATGTTCCCGATTTAACAGGAATAAGCTATAGAGAAGCTCAGAATGAACTTCAAAAATACGGATTACTAAGCAAGATAATATATGAACCAAATGCAGAAATGCCTATAAATATAGTAATACGCCAAAGTCCTGTTGCAAACGTACCTATAGCAAAAAATTCAGAAGTTCAGGTATATGTTAGTGATGGACCACAAAATATTAAGATTAAAGTACCTAAGCTTAGCGGTTTATCTGAAGCTGATGCAAGAAAGACAATCAGGGATAGTGGACTAGTTTTAGGTAGCGTTCTTGAATCGAAAGATGTTACTCAACTGGAAGGGGTTGTTTTGTACCAGAGTATTGCACCTGATACACAAGTAAATAATCGTACAAAGATAAATATTACTGTAAACAAGTTAAATAGTACAACAAATAAAGATGGTACAACAAAGTACATTTCCATTAATGTAAGCGAAAAGGGCGCAAACAAGACATTTATGCTGAGGGTTGAAGTTGAAGGGAAAAATGGCAAAACGATTGTAATGAATGAAATGCATTCCAGAGATGAAAAACAGGTTGTTGTACCTGTTACGGCAGTTGGAAACGTAGTTATAAGATTTTATATTGATGATAAATTGGAGTCTGAAACTGCTGATGATTTCGGCGGGGAGGCCCAATAATGCATGAAGGCCTAATAATAAAGGGTATTAGTGGATTCTATTATATAAAAGCAGATTCGAAAATTTATGAATGTAAAGCAAGAGGCATATTCAGAAAAGATGAGATTATACCTACTGTTGGCGATTATGTTGAATTTAGTATAAGTGATGAAGAAAAATTAACAGGAATAATAGAAAAAATTAAGCCGAGAAAAAACTTCTTAGTGAGACCTCCGGTAGCAAATATTGATAAATTGATAACTGTTTTTTCAGTAGAATCTCCAGCACCAGATTTAATGCTATTAGATAAGCTTATTATTAAGGCTGCTGAAATTGGAATAAAGCCTATTATCTGTATAAACAAGATAGATTTATCTCCAAATGGTTTTGAGGCAATTCGATGTTATGAGAACGCAGGATTTGAAACACTCTTTGTTTCAGCTGTTAAGGGTATAGGTATAGATAATCTTAAAGAAAAAATGAAGGACAAGGTATCAATACTTGCAGGCCCTTCTGGAGTTGGAAAATCAACAATTGTTAATGCATTAAATATTAATGTTTCAGTAAAGACAGGTGATGTAAGCAATAAAATTAATCGAGGAAAGCATACAACCAGGCATGTTGAGTTTTTCGAGATTGAAAGCGGAGGTTATATTGCTGATACGCCAGGGTTCACTGCGCTTGGTATTGAAAGAATAATTAGTGATAAGTTGAAGAATTTATATCCTGAATTTCAAGAAAATGTGAACAAATGCAGATTTACCGGATGTACACATATTTCTGAACCCAATTGTGGTGTGAAGGAAGCACTAAATAATAATAAAATTGATAATGGGAGATATGAAAGATATATCGAGATTTACAAAACAATAAAAGAAAATGAGAGGTACCATAAGTGAGATCCGTAATAATATCAAACGGTACGATTGAAGATTATGAAGCTATCGCAAAAATAATAAAAGAGGATGATTATATTGTTTGTGCAGATGGTGGAAGCATGCATGCAAAGAAATTAGGACTAACACCAGACATAATAATTGGTGATTGTGATTCAATTGACCAAGAGACATTAAAATATTATGAGGCCAAAGGTGTTAAAGTAAATACTTATCCTCGAGACAAGGATCAGACAGATACCCAGTTAGCAGTTGAGCATGCTTATGAACTCGGTGGCAGCAGGGAAATGCTTCTTATTGGATGCACTGGAACAAGATTTGATCATACCTTTGGTAATGTTGGCATGCTTATTTGGCTGATGAAAAGAGGAGTTAGAGGTGTAATTATTAATAAGCACAACGAAATTCATGTTTTAGATAGGTACATAATGCTTGAAGGAGAGCCTGGAGATCGGATATCTCTATTACCTATTACTCCAAAGATAAATGGAATACATACTACAGGCCTGAAATATGCACTTGAAGATGCTGAATTGGTTTATGACCAGCCAAGGGGAATAAGTAATGAATTTATTTCTAGTGAAGTGCAGATAGTTATCAGAGATGGAATGCTTATGGTTGTGAAATATCGTGATTGAGTATCTTCCTTTTTTTCAAGAGAGGGAAGGGGAAAATAGAGAGGTTAAGTTTATAAATAATAAATTCCCCATAGAATTTATACAAAAGAATTCTATCTGGGGATTTTTTATAATGCTAGGAAAGTTCGATTCATTCCTTAGAAAAATCTTTCCTGTTAAGCATTTCATAAACAGGATTCTTAGCTTTAGATGGAGCGGCTTTTCTCCGGATGAAGGTTAGAATCCGTTATCCTTTAGGGCAAAAAGTAATCGAAAGGATTTAGACTGTTAAATGCTGCCCGAGCTTTTAATGTGGCGAAGCCACTTTTTTTATAATGGTAGGGTAGAGTGTCTGCCGTCTCTTTGCTTCTCAATTATTGAAGATTAGCGATTAAAAAAATATTTGTAAAAGAACCAAAAAGAATATAAACTAAGTTAGTAAATCGAAAAATATGATGAAAACATTTTTAATATGAATTTTAAACTTATCTAGTTGTGGAGGTAAAGTCTATGCGTTCAATTAATATAGAAAAGTTAATAGGTAACGAAAAACTAGGAAAGCAAGTATATGATGATTATGGAAGAATATTACTTGATGAAGGAGTTATATTAACGCCCTTTTATATTCAAAAATTAAAAGATAGAGGAATTATTTCGGTAATTATTGACGATGAAATATCCAAGGACATTGTTTTAGAGGAAAATATTTCGGAAAAAACAAAACAGTTGACCAAGCGCGCAATAAAAGAAATGATGGATGACTATAGTAAAAATGGTGTTGCTAATAATGCAGCAGTCATAAAGTCTGTAAATTCAATTATTGATGAAGTGCTTTGCAATAAAGATGTTATGATAAATGTTTCAGATATAAGGGCGGTCGATGATAATATATATTCACATTCGATAAATGTGTGTGTGCTTTCAACTTTGATTGGAATTCATATGGGATATAACATGTTGAAATTGAAGGATATTGCAATTGGGGCTTTATTGCATGATATAGGAAAGACTAAAATCAAAAATGATAGAAAAGTGCTTGAAGAGAAAAAAACAGAAGAAGAATTGGATAAATATATCCAAGATATGCATTCAAAGGTTGGATTCGATTTTCTTGGAGAACAAAATATTTGTAATGCTTTTTCAAAAGTTATTGTGCTTATGCATCACGAAAGAATTGATGGAACTGGATTTCCTATTAAATTAAAAGGGAATGAAATTAGCGAATACGCAAGATTGGTTTCAGTATGCAATACATTTGATAATTTAATTTCTGGCAAGGATAGAAATGGTGTAATGCCCATATATGAAGCATTAGAGTGCTTAGGGGTAATGAGTGGAACATACCTTGATGAAGAAATGGTAAAAAAGTTTGCAGTAAATATTGCAGCATATCCATGTGGGAGTGGAGTAAGATTGAACAATAATGAAAAATGTATAGTTGTAAGGCAGAATACCTCTATGCCTACAAGGCCAGTATTAAAGGTAATATACGATAAGAATGGTGAATTTGTAAAAGAACCTTATGAGATTGATTTAAAGATGGAGCTTACATTATTTATTACTGAAACTTTCGAAGTGTAGTAAGGGGGATTTGAATGAAAAATCACAATAAACTCGAAAAAGAGAATGAACTTATAAATATAATTCTTCCTAAAATCTTAGATATTAATGATGACAAATATAACGAGAAAAAATTAAAAGTATTTGAATATATTGGACAATCTTTTAATATTGATAGAATTTTTATATATCTTTTTTATGGAGATGGAATATTTATGAAAATTGACTCTCAATGGAGTCACAAAAATATATGCGATAAGAGAGGCGTAATTCAAGAAGAAGTAGCATACGAGTTACCTTGGCTAATAAGAAATTTAAAGAATAGTATAAATGTAATAATAGAAAAAGTTGAAGAACTTCCTAGTGAAGCAGCTGCGGAAAAGGAAATGCTTACTAAAGAAGGAGTTAAAAGTTGTTTTTATATTCCACTAAAAGAACAGGATGAAATTTGGGGTTTTGTAGGATTCGAAAATTTAAACCAAGAAACTTCTTTGGAAAATATTCCATTTAAAACTTTTGAAATGCTATTAAAAGCTTTTATATCTGTTAGGGTAAGAATTTTAAAGGAAAAAAAGCTCCAAAAAAAATTAACTGAACAATCCTTGCTTTTAGATAATTCTGTTGCACAGATATGGGTGCTAAAGAATGTAACAACTTATGGAGCAGTAAATGAAGCTCATGCAATTTTTTTTGGAAAAACAAAAGATGAATTAGAGTATCAAGATATGTTTGACGTTTTTACTCCAGAAATTGCAAATAAGCTGAGTGAAGAAAGTTGGAGGTTTTTCCATAGTGAAGATGAGTTAGAAAAAGAAGTATGGATAAAAAATGGTGAAGGAACAAAAAGACTACTCCGAATTAAAGGAATATCTAAAAAAGATATGAATGGAAATATTGAATATATTGTTTGTACTGGTGAGGATATTACGGAAGAAAGGAAAATGCAAGAAGAGCTAGAAAGAGCAAAAATTGATGCAGAGGCTGCTAATTTAGCCAAAAGTTATTTCCTTGCAAATATGTCTCACGAGATTAGAACTCCAATGAATGGAATATTAGGATTTTTAGAACTACTCAGCAGGACAAATCTTACCTTTGAACAAATAGAATATATTAAAGTCGCTAAGAACTCTTCAAAGTTATTATTAAGTATTATAAGTGATATTTTAGATTTTTCGAAAGTTGAAGCAGGTAAAATAGAATTAGAAAAAATAAACTTTAATATACGTTCAGTTGTTGATGACACAAAAAAATTATTAATACCAAAAGTAATTGATAAAGGACTTGAGATATTTACACTAATTAATTCAAATGTACCTACTGAAGTTATTGGAGATCCAGGAAGGTTAAAGCAAGTATTAAACAATTTGATAAGTAACGCAATAAAGTTTACTGAAGAAGGCGAAATTATTATTAGTGTTAAGAAAATTCAAGAGGATGAGCATGATTGTACTTTGTTATTTGAAATTAGTGATACAGGCATCGGAATAAAGAAAGAAGATATTCCGAAACTTTTTAATTATTTTACGCAGGTTGATGCAGCTACTACTAGAGAATTTGGAGGGACGGGCCTAGGCCTTGCTATATCGAGGAAGTTCGTTAATTTAATGAAGGGGAATATTAGTGTAGACAGTAACTTTGGAGAAGGGTCAAAATTCAGTTTTACATGTAATTTTGAAAAAAGCAATTATATTTCTAAAGTTACAAATTTAAATTACGAAATTATAAGTGATAAACGTATTTTACTGGTAGGTTCTAATAAAACTGAACAAATGATAATAAAAGATTATATAGAAGAAGTTGGTGGAGTTCTAGAGTTTGCTCAAAATGGAACTCAAGCAGTTGACGAATTAGTTAGAGCTTCAACTAATAAATCTCCTTGTGATTTAGTTTTAGTTAATGCTCAAAATTATGAAATAGATTCCTATGAATTTGCAGAGACAGTAAAAAACAATCCTTTTTTAAACAATACATTAATTGTTATACTTGTTTATTTAGCTCAAAAAGGAGATTCACATATTGCTAAGGAAAAAAGTTACGATGCTTTTTTATCAAAGCCCATTGAAAAAGAAGAATTACTAAATTGTTTAGCTGCTTTACTTAAAAATGAATATGGAAAAGAAAAGGATTTTATAGACGAAGGAAAAAGTACGAAGGAAGATATTATTACAAAACATAGTTTAAAAGAAATGCTATTTGAAACAGGTAAAAAGATATTGGTGGTTGAAGATAACGATATTAATCAAAAAGCAATTGTAAAAATACTTGAGAATTTTGGATTAAATTGTGATTTAGCTTCAAATGGAAAAGAAGCAGTTGAGGCGAATTCACAAAAAGATTATAATGTTATTTTTATGGACTGTCAGATGCCCATAATGAATGGATATGAAGCCACTAAGAAGATAAGGGAATTAGAAGGGGACAAGAAACATACTATAATTGTTGCTTTAACTGCAAATGCCATGAACGGGGATAGGGAAAAATGTATTTTGTCTGGGATGGATGATTATTTATGTAAGCCAATTAACATGGAAGAATTAGAGAACCTCATTGAAAAATACGTTGTTAAATATAATATTAATAAATAAAGAGATAGTATGATAGATTACAAACAAGAAGTAATAAATGTTACTGGGGACGGTAGATGATGTAACAGGATGTTACTTCTGCAAATGGACATGCGGATACGATGATTATTCAAAATGCGTATGGTGATTTGCTTTCTTAGTTTGAAGTTTTTCTATTATAGAAACGTGAGGGTCAACAGTTATTGTTTTGAAGTTTTCGTATATTACAAACCCGGGTTTTGCACCACCGGGTTTTTTTACATGTTTGACGAAAGTATAATCAACTGGAACGTGAGTAGAGGTTCGTGCTTTACTATGATAGGCGGCTAATAAGCATGCTTCAAGTAATGATGCTTCGGGAACCTCTTTTTTTTCAGCTCTTATAACAACATGAGAACCGGGAATATTTCTAGTGTGCAGCCAGATATCAGTTCTGGAAGCAGTCTTAAATGTCAGGTAATCATTTTGCCTGTTGTTTTTGCCTACCAGTATAGTGAACCCATCTGAAGAAATAAATTCAGCAGGGACTGAAATGACTGGGATTTTCTTGTTTTTAATGACATCGCTGCTAATAATACCTTCATTTATAAGCTCGCTTTTGATTTCTCCAAGCTCATAATCGTAATTGGTCTCTTCAATTTGGAACAGCAAATTTTCAAAATAGTATTTTTCTCTTTCGAGTTGAGAAAGCTGTACAGTAGCTGATTCAAAGGTCTTTTTGATTTTTGAATACTTTTTGTAATAAGACTGAGCATTGTTTGCTGGAGGAATATTTGGATTCAAAGGGATTACTATTTCCTCAGAATTTGGGTCATAGTAGTTGATTACTTTTATTTCTTCCATTCCCTCGATAATCCTATAGAGATTGGATGTTATAAGCTCGCCAAAGAGCTTGAAATTATCTTTTTCTGAAGAATCTGAAATGTTTTTTGTTTGAATTTGTATTCTCTTTAAACATTTTTCAAGCCTTTTATTGACTGAGTTAATTAGTTCTGCCTTTTTACTTGACATTTTATTATTAACTGATTTTGACAAATAGTATTCATCTAGAGCTTTGCTAATACTGTCATAATTATGGATTGAAGTATCATCAAAGTGATGGGGAAATAAACAGTGTATGTCAGAAGGAATAGCGTTCTTAGTATATGAAATATAAGGCTTTGTACTATTCGAATTAAGAGCTTGCTTAATCTCAAGCAAAACCTTGGATGCAATATCAGAATAATCTTTAGAATTAATAGTAGAGAACACTTCTGCGGCAAATTCATTTGAAGCAAAAGGGCTAAAGCCGGAGAAAGAATCCAGGATTGATTTGGGAATACTGTCTCTGTCTTTTTCTGAAAATATTTCGCGAATCTTTTTATCAGATTTAGTATCAAAAATACTTAATTTATTCTGAGTGTTGGGATAAATATAATCTCTGCCAGGTAAAATTTCTCTGATACGGCTTATTTCTGAATCAATATGCTTAATGGCATCAATTATTTTACGGTTATGATTTAATAGGATTATGTTGCTGTGCTTGCCCATTATTTCTATAACAAGAAATCTTGTTATAGGATCTCCAATTTCGTCGGTTCCTTCAAATTTTATTTCCAAGATGCGTTCAAGTCCGGGTTGGGAAAACTGCGTAATCTTGGAACCTAGTAGGTGCTTTCTCAACAATATGCAAAAGTTAAAAGGAATAGGCGGATTATCTATTTCGGTATTACTTAGATGAACCCGTGGATATGAAGCATTAGCGGAAAAAATTAGCCTATATTTACTACCTCTGGAATAGATGTTCATCAAAACATCATCTCTAGAGAGCTGAGATATCTTTTCAATTTTACCATTTATTAACGTTGACTCAAGTTCATTTGTTACTGCTCTTAATACAATACCGTCAAAGGGCATAAAATCACCTATATCTTAAAATTATATTTTTATCCGATGACAAGACCCTTCCAACTGAATCCAAGAATCCTGTTTGTTGGTTAGTATATATTTTTTTATTTATAATATCAATCATTTTAATTCTTAAGGATTTATATGTTGAAATTTGTAGCAATATGTATATAATTAATATATATACATATCAGTAATTTCAATAAAAATACATTTCGTTTAGATTCCTTATTTCCTACATCTATTTATTAAGAAAAACAGCTTGTAATACTAATTTGGGGGTAAAAAATGAAAACTGAAAAAAAGATAGAAATGAAAGTAAGGAAAAAATCCTTAGGGTTTAAGTTTGGATTACTGCTTGTTGTTATTTGCTTTTTATCAACAATGCTAATAGGTTCTCTGTTATATTATATAGAAAACAAAAACAGTTTGGAACAAATGAAAAAAAGACTTATTGTGATAGCTCAAAGTGCTTCAATGCTAATTGACGGGAAAATTCATAATGAGATTAAACCGGGCGAAGAGAAAAGTGCTAATTATGTTGGGATAAAAGAAAAACTTAAAGAGCTAACGTTAAAGAGTGGTGCTAAAGATACGTATACCTTGGTTGTTGATAATAAAAACATATTGAAATTTATTATTGACTGTGATCCGGAAGCCCCAGCAGCTATTGGAGAAGAATATGAGATTCAACCTGAAATGACTACTGCTTTTAATGGTTTACCAATAGCAACAGAAGAACCGTATACTGATAAATGGGGAACATGGATGTCTGCCTTTGCTCCAATATTTGACGATTCGAAAAAAGTGGTAGGAATTGTTGGAGTGGATATAAGTGTTGCTGATATAAAAAAGCAATCTTTCGATCTAATGATGAGTATAATTTTAGTTATCGTAAATGTATTCATTATAACGTTGATTGTTGCAATAATTGTAAATCGTAAAATCGGGAGTAACCTCGGTAATATTATTTCTAAATTGAATGAAGTTAACAAAAGCAAAGAAAATATTTTTACAACAAAGCTTGAAATAAAAACAGGAGATGAGTTTGAGCTCGTGGCAGGGGAAGTAAATCAATTGATAGATAGTATGGCACTTATGTTTAATGATATAAGAACATCATCTGAAAAAATATATAACTCGACTGAAACAATTATGAATGTTTCTTATAAAATTGCTTCAAATTCGCAGAGTCAATCGGCTTCATCTGAAGAGACTCTAAGTTCTATGGAAGAGCTTGATACGGGAATTCAAAATATAACGAAAGATATTCAAGACGTAAAAGAAAATATTATGAGTTCGAATACATTGCTCGAAAATATGCAGAAATTTACAGATATAGTTAATGAAACTATTGATAAAGTTGGAATGGAATCATCTAATTCTATACAAGCGGCTAATAACGGTATGGTAGCTGTTAAAAAATCAAAAGAGGGAATGAATAAAATAAACAAATCTGTTGGCAATTTGGTTTCAGATATTAAAGAGCTTGGCAAATCTGCTGTAGGTATTGGAGAGATAGTAAATCTAATTGAGGATATTGCGGGACAAACAAATTTACTTGCGTTAAATGCTGCAATAGAAGCAGCAAGAGCAGGGGAACATGGCAGAGGATTTGCGGTAGTAGCAGATTCAGTAAGGAATCTTGCAGAAAAAAGCAGCGAAGCAACTAAAGAGATTGAGAAGCTAGTGGGTTTAATTCAAAATCAGGTAAATCAAGCAGTTCAGACGGCAAAAGAGGGAGCTGTAGAACTTGAAAGAGGCACTTTGATTTACAATGAAACTGAAGTAACATTAGTGCGAATAGAAGATACAGTACAGAATACAGGCTCTGAACTAGAAAAGGTTAAGGAAATGATTGCGAAGCAAGCAACTGAAATAAATACTATTGTAACATCTTCAGAAAAAATTGGTATGTTGACACAGAGTATGGCATCAACAATAGAACAATTGTCGGCAGCTAGCTCGGAAGTTGTGAAGGCAATGGAGTATGTGAGTAGCGCTTCGGCTCAAATCTCTACAGGTACTGAAGAAATCGCCAAATCTGCAGAAGAAGTAACAAGCGAATCTAAGAATCTTGCTGAGAGTATATCAAAGTACAATACTGATAGAGATAAAGAGGAGAAGGTATTAGAGGCGGCAGACATCGGATAAACAGGATCCTTGAGTTTTGGAGGAGAGGCTTTGGTTCACCGAAATTTTAGGAACCGTTATCCAGGGTCGTAGCGCCGCTTGGCTACTAGGCACTTGATTTCGTAGAAATCTTAGTGATAGTGTCCATCTTTGATGCTTACCAGGAAGAAAGACAGAATATTAGCGGCGGTAGATATCGGACAAACAGGATCCTTGAGTTTGGGGCGATAGATATTGGACAAATAAGTTGTTGCAATTTAATTTTACAACCGTGTATAATATACTTAGTAAGGGGAAAAATGGTATTTTAAATTTACCAAATTAGAGACAGTCTAAATTTTGTACTTGAAAAAGTTGCTGATAGAGGTGATATGTTTGAGCAATATTCTTGAAAACAGTATCTATATACTATCCGAAGAAGTTAATGCTTCTAATATTGAAATGATTAAGCAAGAACTATTAATATTTATTGAAAAAAACAACATAGTTACGCTGGATGGCAGTATAGTTGAAGTAATTGATGGACTTGGCTTGCAGTTATTACTATCAGCTCATAAATTATGCTTTACTAAATCAAAACCGTTTTCGTTGATTGGTGCAAGTAACAAACTTCGAACTGTTCTGGAATTAACAGGATTTTTAGATTTATTAGAAGAAGAATATTAGAAAAAACAAAGATTCCAGGAGGAACCTTAATGGTAGATAAACTTTATAGAATATACAAAGTAGAAATATACTTTCAAAATAATATTGTACAGATGGGCAAAGACCCCTTGGAACTTTTACTCAAAATATCTGAATTTGGAGATATAGTTGAGTCAAATACTAATGTGAGTCAGCTTCCTTTATTAAATGAAATTGATCCAAAATCATTTTATTTATCTTGGACATTTATTTTAAGGTCAAAATCTGAAGAAAAAGAGTTAAAGGATTTATTCCTTCCATACAAGCAAATTGCCAAGATATCTATTGAAGAATATGATGAAGACTATTTAAGTTACGTATCAGATGCAATGATGGGTAATAAAATTGGAGAGGTATTGATTGAAAAAGGGTTGATAACAGAAGATGAAATAAAGAATGCATTAAGAGAACAAAAAAAGTTGGGAGATATTCTAGTTGATGCTGGATTGATTACCAGAGAACAGATTGATTTAGCCCTTAAATCTCAAAAGAAAATAGGGCAGATTCTTATTGAAAGTGGAAAAATTGCTCCTAATAAGATAACGGCAATAATTGAGCAACAAAAACAGATAAGACAGTATAAAGAAATGAACACAGTTAAGGTTGACATGCGTAAGATAGACAAGATAATAAGCCTGATAAATAAATTATCTGCTGATAACAAAAAGTTGGAGAGGGCTTTTGAAGATAAGAATAAAATTGATAAGGATATGCTTTTAGAGCATACTAAATATTCAGAACAAATAATTAGGGATATAAAGAAAATAGTTGATAATTGTAGGAATGGAACTTGATTTCTACCTAAAAGTGTACATAATGATTTTAGAGCGACAGGAGTATTTTACCTGTCGCATTATATTTGACTTATAAAGTTTCTGGTGTTAGAATGTAACTTACCTAATTGAGTAAGCCAGATGATTGCGCGTACTATTCCGTAAGGGGGTACGTGAGGAAAGTCCGGGCTCCATAGGGCAGGGTGCCGGGTAATACCCGGTGGAGGTGACTCTAAGGATAGTGCAACAGAGAGATACCGCATACTAGAGATTAGAGGTTGGAAGTAAGAGGTTAGATAAAAAGATGTTAATATCTAATTTCTAGCTTGTAATCTCTAGTATGCAAGGGTGGAAAGGTGAGGTAAGAGCTCACCAGCGGTATGGCGACTTACCGGCTATGTAAACCCCACCTGGAGCAACACCTGATAGGGGAAGGTTAAGGTTGCCCGCCGTCTTCCCGGGTAGGTGGCTGGAGGTGCACAGTAATGTGCATCCTAGATAGATAATCGTCAAATACAGAACCCGGCTTACAGGCTTAGTCATAGGTATACTCATGAAAAAAACCTCTTTATAAAGAGGCTTTTTTCATGAGTACGCTCTTTCATTTTGATTGGACATAATGTATACTGACATGGGAGAAAAATGAAGGTTTAGCATAAATAAGTACTAATTGCTGGAGGCAAAATATAATATGATTATAATCGGTGAAAAGATTAACTCAAGTATAAAGATTATCAACGAAGCTGTTCAAGCAAATAATGAGAGTGCAGTACATGAAATAGTCAAAAAACAGATTGAATATGGCGCAAACTATCTGGATGTTAATTGTGGAACGTTTGTCGATAAAGAAACTGTCAAAATGATTTGGTTGATAAATGTAATAAGAGCAGTTTCAGATGTGCCGTTGTGCATCGATTCACCAAATCCGATTGTAGTAAAGGAAGGCTTAAAGCAACTAAACACTTCTAATGTAATAATAAATTCTATTACCGCAGAAAAGGAGCGTTGGGAAACATTCCTGCCGTTGGTAACAGAGTATAACGCATCAGTAATAGCTTTATGTATGAATGATGAGGGTATACCTGATGACCCTGATAAAAGATTAAAAATAGCGCTTGATATGGCAAATAAATTTTCTGCAAAAGGAATAACTCCAGAAAAAATATACTTTGATCCTATGGTGAAACCTATCTCAACTAATTCGGATAACGGACAGATTACTTTGAAAACAATGAAAAAAATAAAGAAGGAGATTCCAGAGGCTCATATTACATGCGGACTCAGTAATATTTCTTATGGCTTGCCGATGAGAAAACTACTCAATCAAGCATTCAGCGTAGCCGCAATATTTGCAGGGCTTGACACTGCAATTATCAATCCAATGGACAAAAATCTAATGTCTTTAATTTATGCGTCTGAAGCACTTTCAGGGAAAGACGATTACTGTATGGACTACATAACGAAATTTAGAGAAGGATATTTTGACGTACAATAGTTCGAAAACTTATAATATAATTTACTTATACTGAAAAGATAACTATGAAAGAAGGAGAACATGATGAGCGAACAAAGCGTAAAAAAGATAAAAATAAACATTAATGGAGCATATGAAACTGAGGTTAATGAAGGAACATCTCTGTTGGAATTAAGTAAAAATCATGAAGATAGTTTTATTTCACCAATAATGGGTGCAAGAGTAAACAACAGTATTAAAGGTCTAAATTATGAAATAAAAGAACCATGCAATATAGAATTTCTTGATATGACAAATGAAGATGGCATGAAAATTTACAGACGAAGCCTTGCGTTTATTCTGAGCCTTGCTGTCCATGAGCTTTATCCTGATGGAAAGGTAACAATTTGTCACTCATTAAGCAAGGGTCTTTACTGTGAATTTAAATATAAAGAGATGCTTTCTACAGAAATACTAAATAACATAGAAAAAAGAATGCATGAAATTGTTGAAAGAAAGCTGCCATTTATTAGAGAGATAATCACTATTGAAGAAGCTCGAAAAATATGTGAAAAAGAATGCAGAATAGATTTGATTCACCTAGTTGAACATAGATCAAAGCCACATATTACTCTTTATGAATGTGGGGGATTGACAGATTGCTACTATGGTTATCTGCTTCCTGATACAAGCTATGTAAAAATATTTGAGTTAAAATACTATCCACCAGGATTTATACTAAGATTTCCAGAGAAAACAGAGCCTGCAGCATTGCCAGCTTTTATTGAGAACAAAAAACTTTTTAATGTTTTCAATGAATACAAAAGATGGGGAAAGATAATGGAAGTTGAAAATGTCGGAATGCTTAATGACATAATCCAAGCTGGTGAAATTGGAGATTTAATAAGAATCTGTGAAGGCTTATATGAAAAGAAGATTGCACAGGTTGCAGATATGATAGCGCAAGACCCTAATAAGAGGATTGTTTTGATTGCCGGACCTTCGTCTTCAGGTAAAACAACATCTGCACAGAGGCTTGCTATTCAATTAAGGGTTAATTGCTTAAAGCCTGTTATGATATCTATTGACAATTACTTTCTAGATAGAGAAAAAACGCCCATAGATGAAAAGGGCGAATATGACTTTGAATCACTAGATGCGATAGATGTGGAATTGTTCAATCAACATCTAAAAGATCTTCTGGAAGGTAAAGAAGTTGAAATCCCAGTCTTTAATTTTCAGGTTGGTGCTAGAGAGAAGAAAGGTACTAAACTAATAATTAAAGACAATCAGATTGTTATCATTGAAGGAATACATGGATTAAATGAAAAACTTACAGCATCAATCGATAAAAAAAATAAGTTTAAGATATATGTTAGTGCCCTGACATCACTTAGTATTGATGACCACAATCGTATCCCTACAACAGATTCTAGAATAATAAGAAGGATAGTAAGAGATAGCCAATACAGGAATCATGATGCTTTATCAACAATTAAGAGATGGCCTTCAGTTAGGAGAGGAGAAGAAAGCAATATATTTCCATTCCAAGAAGAAGCGGATGTAATGCTCAATTCTGCATTAATATTTGAACTTAGTGTATTGAAAACATATGCAGAGCCATTACTAAATGTAATAGATGAATCCCAACCTGAATATTCTGAAGCAAAAAGGCTTCTTAACTTCTTAAGTTATTTTTTGCCTGTTGATACTCAGGATATTCCCATAACTTCAATCGTAAGGGAATTCATTGGAGGAGGCTGTTTCTGTAGATAGTTGCTTAGCTGGTTATAACGTTCTTTCCATAATATTTTAAAGCTACAAGATCCACTCTGAGAAAAAAGAACAAATGTTTGCATTGCAATTAATGGTATGTTATAATACACATGTAATCAATATATTGAGGTGAGAATATTGGGAGATAAAGTTAGCGATAAGCAAAAAATGATTCTTGATTTTTTAGATAAAGAAATACAGGAAAAGGGCTATCCACCCTCTGTTAGGGAAATATGCCAGGCGGTTGGCTTGAAGTCAACATCTACAGTTCATGGCTACCTCCAACGTTTAGAGAAAAAGGGGCTTATTAAAAAAGATGCAACTAAGACTAGAGCACTAAAGGTATTAAATGGTGGCGATTCTGCAAAAAAGACACAATCAAGTCCTGCAAACATATATAGGGAATATGTTGATGTTCCAATTATAGGAAAAGTTACGGCAGGGCAGCCAATTCTTGCAGTAGAGAATATTGAAGATACTTTTCCTATACCGGTTCAGTATACACACAATTCTGATGTGTTTATGCTAAAGGTTAAAGGCGAAAGTATGATTGAAGCTGGGATACTTGACGGAGACCTGGTTCTCGTGAAGAAACAATCTTATGCTGCCAATAGGGATATTGTTGTGGCATTGATTGAAAACGATGCTACAGTGAAGAGATTCTTCAAGGAAAAAAATGCAGTGAGACTTCAACCGGAAAACTCGGCTATGGAACCGATATTTGTAAGAGATGTAAAGATACTTGGAAAGGTAGTCGGGTTATTTAGAACAATTTAAGAATAGAAAATTAGGAATAGAAAAAAGTGCCCCATAGGCACTTTTTTCTATTCCTATTCAAAATCCTTTATAGAATTGTATTCGTATTCGTTCTTGTCTAGTTCGAGGGTTGGTATTTTATTAAAAACCTTAATCACGAAACTGGGATAAAAGACCTCTCTACAACTCTTGCAATTATAGAGGGGTACATTCTTTATGAGAATCATTTTGCCATTATATGATTTTCTTAAGTCCTTATGAATTATCTGTGTTTTCTTTCCACAGTAAAAGCAAAAATTAAAAAGGTTTTCGCTCATAATAACCACCATTCTTTTGTATTATTTGCTGGATATCGCAATAAGTTTATTCATTAGTTCCCGATTATCTTCGCTAATTTCTAATATTTCAACACCATATTGAATATGGTTATTGAGTTTTGAGTCTAACCTTCTTATTTTGCCTATGAAATGGATAATATCGTTTTTATTTGTTATTATTTCAACATTTACAGGTTCGACGATATTGAAATCGGCGTATGTGACAACTGAGATTCCGCCTTCACTAATGTTTGTTGTGATCCCCTGAATCTTAAAATCTTCTTTTGAAGGTTCAATTTTACAAAATAGATTAATGTCGCATCTGGCGTATTTTCTTGTATTCTCATAATAAACAATATTCTCGATTCTAACATAGAGTTTATGTGGGTTGCCAAGAAAGATATTTTCTACATAGCCGACAAGAACACATTCCTTCTTATGATGTAAAAATTTAATTTTAAAAGTATCACCAACAGTAAGTAGTAGTTTAAGGTATTCATTTTTAAAACCGAGCTGAACAACATCTTTTTCTATACTTATGACCTTGTTATTCAGCCAGTTGAGATCTTTAGAAACCTGAGTTTTTATATTCTGGTTAATTTTTAGCATGTCCGTCAAATCAAAATCTAGCATTGTATTACCTCCGGAAAAATATTTTTTAATTCATTAATTATTTGATTTTCAGTAAAGGGTTTAGTAATGAATCTAGTAATTCCAAATTTACTTAGTAAGTTTTTGGTATCATTGTCTATTAGTGCTGAAATTATAATTACGTTATCCAACGGAAATGATCCAGAAATATGTTTAACGGTTTCTATACCATCAATTACAGGCATAGAAATATCCAAGGTTACAATATCGGGACTATAAGATTCAATTTTTTCGATTGCTTCACTTCCATTAGATGCTTCAGTAATATTCAAAATACCGCAATTTTCAAAAATATTTTTTAGATAGCTTCGGGTGAATTTTATATCATCAACTATTAATGCTTTTATACCTGAACTCTTAGGGGAATTATTTGTTACGGTATTTTTTTGCCATTCGTCGTAAAGTTGAAATTTAAACTTCTCAGCATTATGCAAAATTGTATTGAGTTTATTCATGGTTGGGGTACTATTATTTGCAAAAACTAAACCATATGAAAAACTATCATTAATTGAGTTTCTTCTAGAAATTAAAGCATTTATAATTGAAACATCCTCATCACCACCAGGAAGCAAATCGAGTTTTATTGCGGTCCCAACAGGAATATCCAAAGGTGTTTCAACAAAAGCTCCAGTAGAATTGATATTATATATAATTGAAAAAAGGCCGATTTTATCATTCCCAACCTTGATATTTGAACCAAGTTTTATCAAATAACGTTCAGAATGACGATGCTCATTTTGTTTTGTACAATCTTGAATTTTGGCTTTTATTGTCTGAGGGTTGGAATCACTTATATCAAGAATATTAGCGCTTAATAAATATTCTGCAAAAGAAGTATTAACTTTAATAATAATATCTTGACCGACTAGGTCGCTTGAGTTCTTAAAATTTGACAAAATAACCGTGTTACCATAAATTGAGTGAATAATATTATAATGATAATCTTTAGTAGTATTGAAACCTGTCCTGACGATAAATCCTGGATGAAGTTGTTTTACTATTTCATCAATATACATATTACCTCGCATAAAATGTAATATAGTTTACTTAACAATTATATTTTAATACAATTCAGAAATAAAAGAAATAAAGATTTTAATTATAATATATTGAAGAATTATTGCAAAAACTAAATCTGTATGTTATACTACTTGACGAAATCGCACGCATGGAGAATTCTAGAAAAGTGCCAAAAACGGTCTTCTGGAATGATGATCTAAGCGGAGGATAAAACTAACGGAGGTGTATTTATTATGTCAGTTATTTCAATGAAACAGTT
>Ga0074198_1001121_pt1 | contig 19980 bp, 20 predicted proteins | sample EPASupsiteSAE323_FD_64527 | JGI IMG/M metagenome (GOLD analysis project Ga0074198, IMG submission 64527) | Bioremediated contaminated groundwater from EPA Superfund site, New Mexico - Sample SAE3-23 | ecosystem: Environmental > Aquatic > Deep subsurface > Groundwater > Contaminated ...
GCGGAAACGTAGTTAGTATTGAAAAAAGACAGGTATTTGACCTCCCACCTCCACCAAAAATCGTGATTACTGAACATCAATCTTTTACGGTTCGTTGTCCTCATTATGGTTCAAAAACATCAGGTGTATTCCCTGAACATGTTACAAATTCAGTCCAATATGGACCTAGAATCAAATCATATCTCACATATGATGGCTGAATAGTTACCTATAGTCTTAAAATTCATCAATGTTTATACAGAAATCACAAATCAAAAGAATTCTAACGTAAGGAAGAGTAAAAGACCGGTAGCACTGGTACTACCATGAAAAGAATATTCTTACCGGTCAGGCTGATGCTCATCCACAAAGACGATTTTTTCGAGGAATTTTAATATCAGATCTTTTTTTATTACCTCCGGACAGACCGGGAATCATTCGGCTGTCTGATCAATACTTCTTATTTTTGGTTAATATGAGAGGTTCCCAAATCATTTTTGCAGAGTAACGATTGAATAAAAGATTATGTTATTAGCATTCTGCGAATAATCTGATACTTTTTTATCACCACTTGAATGGAAATAATCTATAATAGGATGAATTAGTTTAAGCAAATTTAATATGGTATAACATAATAATTTAGATTATACTAAATTAATTAGGAGGACTATGGTTACTATCACAGTAGAAAAGTTATCACCAGGATCTTCAGGGATTATCTCTGAAATCAAGGGCGAAGCAGTAATTCGTCGCAGATTGATGGAAATGGGTGTACTGCCAGGATCTGAACTGACACTGGTAAAATGGGCTCCCCTTGGAGATCCTGCAGAATGCCGTATACGCGGGTACAATCTTTCTCTGCGCAGAAATGAAGCTGCGTTGATCACAGTTGAGATTAAGAAGGAGGAATGAATCGACATGGTTCCTCTTAGTCTTATGAGAACGGGCGATAAAGTGGTCGTCAGAAACATACAAGGAACCGGACACCTGGCAAAGACTCTCGGTCAGCTTGGTATCATAGTTGGAATTGAACTTACCATCATTCAAAAAGCAAAAGAATCAGTTATTGTCCGGATAGGAGAGAGCAGGTACGCTCTTGGAGCCGGAGCAGCGGGTATGGTCCTGGTAGAACCACAATTATGATGATATTATGAAAGATATTCGAATTTTGTTGAGCGGTAACCCTAATGTGGGAAAAACAACACTGTTTAATGCCCTTTGTGGTGTTCACCAGCACACAGGCAACTATCCAGGGGTTACCGTAGATATTAAGGAAGGAAAACGTCAGATTAACAACCATAATATTATCGTTTCTGACCTTCCTGGAACTTACAGCCTTTCTGCATTTTCTCCGGATGAACAAGTTGCGAGAGATGCATTATTGACATCAAATCCGGATTCAATTGTGCAGATCATCGATGCGACAAACATAGAGAGGAATCTGTTCCTTACAACCCAGCTTCTGGAGATAGGCATACCCATGGTAATAGCACTGAATATGTGCGACCTTGCCGATGAACAGGGGATATCTATTGATATCGAATGCCTGGAAAAATGCCTGAAAGTGCCGGTTGTAAGAATTGTAGCTCGAGAAGGAGAAGGAATAGACAAATTAACAGATGCAATAATATCAGTTACGGAAAAGAAGACCGCATGTAAACACAGGGAAATCGAATACCCACACTCTATTACGACACACCTGTCAGAAATTGGAGATTATCTCAGCTCATCTGCCTCACTTCTTGGAAATCTTTCTCCAAAGTATGCAGCGATACGGCTGATGGAAGGTGATGAACACCTGGAAAAGATGTTGCATGACAATGGACTTGTCATACCTTTCATTGACAAATGTGATCCTGCCGAAAGGGATGGTATTGCAGAAGATGTTCTTCTTGCCAGGTACCGGACCGCTGAAGAGATCATGACCTGTTCTGTCAAATGCACAATGGGACGGGTAATGCCTGCTGACCTAATCGATCAGGTCTTAACCCACAGAATTTTCGGAATACCTATCTTCCTATCATGCATGTGGTTTACTTTTCAACTTACATTTAGTGCATCAGCACCATTTGCAGTTGCAATAGAGTTGATATTCGGATATTTTACTGAGGCTATAAACAGCATTGAGATGAATCCGTTTATCAGATCATTTCTAGCGGATGGAATAATAGGGGGTATTGGATCAGTACTTGTGTTTGTTCCAAGCATCTTCATAATGTTCCTGCTACTGTCTATCCTTGAAGATACAGGGTATCTAGCCAGGGCAGCATTTGTAATGGACAGGTTTATGCACTCAATGGGCCTTCATGGGCGTTCATTCATACCATTCCTGATGGGTTTTGGGTGTAATGTTCCTGCAATTATGGCAACAAGAACACTTCAAAGCCGGGCAGACCGGATCATAACAATAATTACGATCCCGTTCATGTCCTGTGCAGCCCGCCTTCCCGTTTATGTACTGTTTGCAGGAGTATTCTTTGGAGCAGTTGCTGGTAATGTTATTTTCTTCCTGTACATTCTTGGAATAGTTGTTGCAATAGTCACTGCACTGGCATTTCGCAGGTTTGTATTCAAAGGAGAACCATCACCTTTTATCATGGAACTTCCCCCGTACAGGAAACCCAGCGGAACTGCTGCAGGTATTCATATGTGGTATAAGGGTAGAGAATACCTAAAACGTGCAGGAATAGTAATATTCGGTGGAGTGCTCGTTGTATGGGCCCTTGCATCTTTGCCAGCAGGAGTCGAATATGGATCAGCAGAGAGTTTAGCGGGATCACTGGGGCAGTTATTACAGCCAATGTTTACCCCACTTGGATTTAACTGGCAACTCGTCGTAGCTTTGATCTTTGGTTTCATAGCCAAGGAAGTTGTGGTTGGATCGCTTGGTACGTTATATGGAGGAGAAGATATCCTTGAATCATCATTAGCAGCAGATCCAACTTTAAGTCCGGCAATAGCTCTTACATTTATGGTATTCGTCCTTTTATACCTCCCATGTGTAGCAGCTCTTGGGGTAATAAAACAGGAGATCGGGAGTCTGAAATGGACAGCAATAGCTGTTGGGTACGGAATTATCACAGCATATATCGTTTCATTCATAACATTGCATTTAGCTTCTTTCATAATGGGAGCGTAATATGTCAGAAATAGTATACCCACATAATTATCTCTATGGATGGACTGGCATTGTCTCAGTTGCCACATTCATAGCAGGGCTCCTGGCAATACTTGAAGGAGCAGGAATTGTAACTGGAATATACATTCTGCCAGATATTCCCGGAGGATGTATTCTTATCCTTCTTTCAGCAGTATTTGGGACTGCATATCACAAAGGAAGAACAGACCGACCCGGATGGATCAGTTTCTCATACATTGCAAGTTTATTCCTCCTGATATTCGCATTATGCTCTGTCCTTATCCAGGGGGGAAATTACCTGGCTGTGATAATGGAGGGTGAAGAAGCAGATGCCCTCACAATCATAAGTTCATCGTTCATATGGGCTGCAATCATAGCAATTCCGTTGTATGTGGGAGTATCAAAACTCTTATACAAATGTTCATGTAGTGGTGATCGTTGTGAGTGAAGGGCTTGAGATACTTAAATTCATTGGTGTAAGAGGAGGGTGTCTGCTCTCTGACCTTGCCATTGAACTAGGTATTCCAAAAAGTTCGGTTATCTCCTGGGTATCAATGCTATGTAGCACCGGATACCTGAAAAAGAAAGAAGATGAGCAGGAACCCTGTTCATGCAAAAAAAGCGGTTTGAAATGTGTATGTTGCAGTTGTTTATGTAATGAACAGAAAAATAACCCGGAGAACAGGATAGAACTCACATCACGTGGTATTGAATTTATCAGGGGGAGACAGGATGAAAAAAACGGCGTATCAGAAACTATCTCAGGTAATGGAAGATTACCTCGAAACGATATTTGTACTTAGTAAAGACAAGGGGTATGCCAGAACAGGAGAGATAGCTAAATCTCTAAAAGTCTCCCCTTCTTCAGTAGTTGAGATGATAGGAAAGATCTCAAAACTCGGGTATGTAGAGTGGAGACGGTATGAAGGAGTATTTCTCTCCCCGGAAGGAAAAATGAGAGGTGAAGTAATTCATATACGTCATGAGACACTTCGTAAGTTTTTTGAATTTATCGGAGTAGATCCAGGTATTGCTAATAAAGAAGCATGTATAATTGAGCATGAATTATCTCCTATTACTACATCTGCTATCGGTAACCTTGTGAGTTTTTTAAATACTCCTGCAGGTTTACAGACTATTTCTGCATTAAATCTTTTTGTAAAGATCCAGAATGCCGGATTACCATGGGAAAGTCAGGTAATCATAAAAGAAACCGAATTTAATCAAACGAATATAACCTCAACGATTAGATCGCAAGTAAACACTGATATTATTTCGGTGATCACCAGTCATGATTTACTAAATACTACATCTGCTCTTCTACGATATCTTGAGCTGCTTAAGACAATGTCTTCAGGAAACGAGATGGACCTGGTCATTTGCAGGATAGAAGCCACAATTCAGTCAATTAACAGGCAGATTTCAACAAGTTCAAATAATCTTCTACCTGGTTTTTCGGAACCTAAGTGGATGAATCTCACAGAAGTTTTTAATAATACAATTAAGATGCTGGACATGGATTCTGTAGAAATTGAACACAATCTTGACATAATCGCTGTTTACGGAGATCCATTACTGGAGAAGGCTGTGTATTACATTTTAGAGAGTTCAATCAGGAATGGAAATTCAGTTTCACAAATTTTATCAGGTTATCGATTAAGGAGTGGTTCATTATTATGGTATATCCAGGATAATGGATTAGGAATACCGGAAGAAGAAAAAAAGATAATGTTCAATGCATTAACAGAGAAAAACAACGGAAAGTATCTTTATATTGCATATCAGATTCTTAAAACCTGCGGGTTTGATATTCGTGAAGTAGGAAAACCAGGTGATGGAGCAAAATTTGAAATTTCGATTCCAAATGGACTATACCGGATTAGAGAGAAATATGTTGATGCAGAGAAGATAATAAATAATGAATATCTACAGATTCAAGAGAAAAAACCCTCTCCATATCTGGCATAATAAGCTTTTTGGCTCTTTAGGTATGGATATACTCGGGTGGGGTTGAATAATCACTGGTTTGCCCCAATATTAACAGATTTCTGTAAGAAATAAGAAATGTTGTTTTCTTATGGTAAACCCAGGTTTGGAGATTATTCAATCCTTTATGTTCTGATTTCAAATGACTGCAATGTTGATTCGAGATGTTACCTTTAAGAGACAGATATTATCATATCTGCTATTAATGCTGATAATGATTTATTATCTGTTTTGATTTTATGCTGATTATTATCTGTTTTATCTTTTAAGCCTTTATTATCATCCATATACTTGTAAAGAAATTCTGGGACAAGATCCAATGTCAGGACCCCTCTGATAGAAGCATGAGTTCCCATATAACCTCCTATGTGAAAGTGTTCCACCGGGAAATAGTCAATAAGATCAGGCCATCATAAACCATCTGTTATTCCGGCGAACAAACATGCCTGGCTATAGTGATTCGGGATTTATCGTTGAATCGCAACTTTCATTCATCAGGTGATGCAGATGCTCATCAAGGTTTTTCATGTAACTAATGAGAGCTTCCATATCACGCTGTACATGCTCAAGGACGAGAGTTACCAGTTTCTGGCGAGATCATTGCATATCAAGATTCAACTAATGCTCCATTGATATACCTGACGATTTACCGGGATATTTCTGAAAGAATGGCTCATTATCATGAGATGAGCATAATTAATACATTTAACAGAGGTCTCCTCGAGTCCAGTGGTGATGCCGTGATACTTATCGGATCTGAAGGGATTATTCTAGATGTTAACAAACTAACTGAAAAAATTACCGGATACCAACGCGATGAATTGATTGGAACTCAGTTCAGTAGATATTGTATTGACCCTGATATGGCAGAAAGGGATTTTTATAATTTTTTAGCAGATGGAACAATTCATTATGATTTTCGCACCCATTTGCCAGTCAGGTTAATAAAAAAAGGAATAACTATCTGAAATTATTTAACCAAAGCAAGGCCAGTTATTCTATGAAACTTTTTCTTTTATTCGCACTTATCTTCGTGATCAGTATCACGTCCTGCGTAAACTCGGAGCCGGTTTTAGAAACCGGATTACCTCTTGCCTTGTTATCCAATGACCATCCGAATTCAAGTTTAAAGCTTGATCCTGGAGTTGTCATAGTTTCATTTCAGGCTTACGACCCACAGGAGATGCAGTTTAATCAGTACTGTCGCCAGAGTTGGGCAGAGTCTTCAGAAATCCGGATGAACAGTCCTTATAATGGCAGTCTTGCCTTTGGGATTCCAGAAAAAAATGACTGCTCCATCAACATATCAGGTTCCGGTACCTGGACAGCACAGGTAAGCCGGATGGAGATGAACAATCCCCTGAAAATGCCTTTGAACCTGTCTGGTTCTGGTACCACTGTTTCACCACCCTTTACGTTGGAGAAAGGAAACTATATCTTCCAGAGGGGAGAGACCGGGATAGCATCTCCAATGTATGAACTCACTTTCTCAAATGGAACTCCACTCATGGATGGGAACAATACCTACATTCAGCCGAGCTTCAACAGTGCCATTCCGGATACTTTCCATATCATCAGTATTCCTGAACCTGGGGTATATTTCCTGAGCGTAATCGCGGAAGATAACCCAAAACCATGGAATGTATCAATCTCCTCATTGCTCGAAGTCCCTGTCATGGGACCAGGTCCGGTTATTCGCAAATAAGCTGAATTCCGGGATTTTTATCTTTTTTTTGTCATATCCTGAAAGGATGGTGATCAGGGATAATTGTATTGCCGGGACCCAATCCACTCATGAATCGACCAAATATGATTGGTTAAGCCAGCTGTCATTCCTGGAATTAATTTTACCAGGCTATCATCTTTTTCAATTGAATTCGCAGAGTCCAAATGGGTAAAAAATTGTATGAATATTAAGATCCTGAGTGATTTCATAAATCGCACGATTTATTCGCAATGATATTCATGGTCATTGCCAAATTTCTACTGCTTATATTATCTGTTCGAAAAAATGCTCTTTTTTCTCTTCTAGTCCAAACCCAATCAGAAGAAAACCCAGCACTACCAGAGAGATACATAACCCCGGAGGAAGATACCACCACCAGTAATTGTTAATAAAACCTCCGCGGGAAAATGCATAATTCAGCATCATTCCCCAACTTTTATGTATAGGATCCCCAAGACCTAGAAAACTCAATGCCGATTCAGTTAACATCGCTCCTGCTACACTCAATACAAATTTGGGATAGATTACCTGGTAAGTATTCGGAAGAATATGACGAAACACAATATAAAAATCACTTGGACCGAGTAACTTTGCAGCCTCTATGAAAGGCATCTCCCTTAGCTGCATTACTCTGGATCTCACAACCCGTGCAGTCGAAGTCCACCATAATAACCCGATCACAATGATAATATTCCATAGTCCCGGACGTGTACTTGCTGTAAGTATAATCATAAGGGGCAAGGCAGGGATAATCAACATGATATCAGTCATTCCCATTAAAACTTCATCAGTCAGACCCCTGAAATATCCAGATATTAAACCAACAAACGACCCAATGAAAACAGAGATAAAAGCTGCAAAAAAACCGATGCATAAAGATATTCTGGCACTAAATAACAATTCAGTGAAAATATCCTGTCCGATATCATTTGTTCCAAGCAGGTGTGCAGGGCATGGTGACAGGTATGGAATATAGAGTTCATATGGATCATACGGTGTCAAAAAAGGGGCAAATATGCCACAAAATATAAAAATACTAAGAATACCAATCCCAAGAAAGAGTAACAATGAGTTTTTATTACTCATAAAAAAGGAATTTTTTAATTTTAAAACACATTTTATTACATTCATAAATTATTCATTATAACTATATGGCTTAATCCGTGGATCCAAAACCATGTAAAGAATATCTGCGATAAAGTTGGCAAATATCACACATAAACCAATTAATAAAAAAATACCATATAATAAGGGATAATCCCTGACAAGAATGGCATCATACATCAATGTTCCCATTCCACCCCAGGAGAAGATTATTTCAACCAAAAGAGCCCCGGATACCATGAAACCAAAATCCAGGGCAATAACAGTGATCAATGGCAAAATTGCATTTCTCATAACATGTCTCCATAAAATTTGCCATTCAGATAATCCAAAGGCCCGGGCACAAAGGACAAAATCCTCGTGAGAAAACTGAATGACCGAATTTCGAATAATAAGAAAGTTGAAGGTCGTGGAAAATAGGGTCAGGATACCAACTGGGAGACACATATGCCAGAGTACATCAACAATTTTTTCCACTCCGGAATATCCCCCTTCAGTAATCCCACCTAAAGGAAATAGATTCAGATAATAACCAAAAATTATTACCATAAGCATGGCAAGCCAGTAATGAGGCATGGAATAAATAAACAATGTTCCGGAAGTAAGACACTTATCAGTTTTAGAACCACTTTTCCACCCACATATTCCTCCCAGAATTATTCCAAAAACAGCCCCAAGAATAACAGACGGCAGGAGTAGTACTAATGTCCACATTAACTTGTACAGAAGTATATCTGCTACTGGTACCGAATAATGAAAGGAATAACCTAAATTCCCATGAAAAAGGTTGAAAATGAAAGCAAAATATTGATCAGGAAGGGGTCTGTCCAATCCGTAAGTACTTTTTAGTTCTCTTACAACATCAGGTGAATGAAAATATACCTCTTTTCCAAGGATACTGATGAAAGGATCCCCCGGCATGAGTCTCGGTATTAAAAATGTGATGGTTGTAATAACGAAAAAAGAGATCACATATCTTAAACTTTTATATAAAAGATAGGATGTCCTTGTCATGGTTACATATGATCACGTTTGGAGCACAAAATCAAGCCATCTGTGTGTTTTTTTCTTATATATCCGGCATTGTCTTTCAAAAACAATTGATTGGTTCTGGTAAGGTATTCAACAAGTTGCTCTTCAATTTCAATGTCTTTTTTATATTTTTTTCTAAGAGTATCTATCTGTTCCTCTAATAAAAGGTCAAAATGCCATTGAAAAATCTCTGATTGTGGTATGTATCCAAGCTGGGATAACATATTGTATAGAATAAAAAACTCTCCGGTTCTGTATTTACTATCGTAAAATTTCATAATATTATCAGAATTTCCATTATCAATTGTAGAAATTACAAAAAGAGTGTCAGAGGTAACATTTATCATTTTTTGCAATGCACAACTAATATCTTTCATTGTAAAACAATGGGCCGCAATTACAAAGGAATATGTCTCTAACTCATTATCTGTGATATCTTCCCACCTTTTCTGAATTATCCTGATATTGTCAATCTTCTCATCATTCATTTTTTTCAATATTTTTGCGATCTGGCCTGATGAGGGTTCAATTGCAGTTACAGATCTCACTTTTTTGGCGATTGGAATACAAAATGTCCCATGACCAGCCCCAATATCAAGCACTGTAGATTCAGGTGTCAGACTTAAGTATATTTTATCCAGGATAGTACCAGGATAACCTAATCTTCGAATGTGTTCCTGGTATTGTTCACTATTATGTGTATCATCCCAGTATTCTTCAAGTGGCTCATCCGTTGACCTGTCTTTTAAATAATCCATCCATAAGATATCCAGGTGCTTTAAAAAATTAGGCATTATTATCGGTCAAGTGGTTGCTGCTGTTACATTAAACAGAGAACCATGACTGGTAAGTCCATATCCTTCAAGAGGAACCCAGCCGACAAACCTGTCAGATCGATATGGATATATTGATTTACTCCAGTAGAGGGGTATTCCAGGCAATTGATCGGCATAATAGTGCTGAAGTTCATATACTGCAGATTTTAGATCATTTTCATTTGTAGCAGACATTACTTTTTTATATAACTCTTCAAAGACCGGATCCTGACAGGTTCCATATTGTTCAGGAATCAAATCGATAAGAGCAAAATTTAATGCCACCATATAGGGATCCTCGAAATCAATGTGCATATCATAATCACGGTCATCCCATACCATCTTCTGTAAGGTAGTCATTTCGTTAGTATATGGTTCCAAATCAATCCCCACTTTTTTCATCATCTGACTGAGCATTTCAGCTACTCTCATATCCTTATCGCTGGACCATGCTATTACATTAAATTTTAATTCACTACCATTGGGAAGATTGCGTATACCATCGCCGTTTGTATCCTTATAACCCATTGTATCCAGAATCTCATTTGCTTTTCCGGGATTATACTCTAACTTCGGGATAGAGGGGTCATATTCGACAACTCCACTTGGAATAATTCCTGCTCCAGGTATTTCTCCATATCCTGCCTCAACGGCATTGACCAGAGACTGATAATCTATTGCATATGAGAAAGCTTTTCTGAATTCAACATTATCCAGAGGTTCTCTCTTATAATTAAATATTAGAAGTGGTAATCCGGGATTCTGGCCAACATCTACAGTTACATCTCTCTCACCGAGCAAAGAGGGGGCTAGTACACCTGCCGGAGGTTCATCTATTATGAGGTCAATATCTCCTTTTTTAAGTGCCAGGAGCATCGAATCAACATTCCGGTAATGTTTCCATTCTATGTAGTCGATGGATGGTTTTCCTTCGAAATAATCAGGGTTAGACTTAAAATATTCAGCGTCCGCATCAGGATCATATTTTGTAAAGATATATGGTCCACAGCCTACCATTGCATCTGCCCCTGTATACTCTCTTGGAACTTCTACTTTTTCCCAGATATGTTTAGGAACAATATATACGGATGGAAAGAGAGATTTCACGAAATTATAAGCATATGGCTTTTTTAAATGTATCACGCCGGTAGAATTATCCAAAACTTCAACGTTGTCTAGGTAATCGTTTAACCAGCCTCCCTGCCTGTACAGATGGTTATCACGCCAGTACTCGTAAGTGAACTTTACATCATCAGCAGTAACAGGAGTGCCATCATGCCATAATACATTATCCACCAGATGAAATGTAATAGAATTTCCATCAGGTGCAACATCCCAACTTTTAGCAAGACAAGGATTCGGGGATAAATCCGGATTAAATGATGCCAGTCCGATATGGGTGACACCGAACATCTCATTTAACTGGTTATAGGAAGGCCTGACCAGTGCATTAATTGTTTTAAAATCACGGGTGTATAGTCCTGCCTTAAGAGTGTCGTCTCCACCGGCTGCAAATGCCGGGGGAACTATTGCGATCAAAAGAATGACCATTAAAAAGATAGGAATAATGCCTTTAATTAAGACTTTTTGCATAAGCTCATTATGATGATTGCATATAAATATGTTACATAATCACATTATTATAATTTTATAGATAATTAGTAATACGAAATTAAATACATGTTGTGCATTTCACAATTATCAATTATATTCCCGTCTTTTGAAGGCCAGGTTATTGCCGTCAATAATATTTCCTTCACTATTTCACACAATCAAAAAACCGGACTTATCGGAGAGACGGGTTGTGGAAAAACAGTACTAGGGATGGGAATTATGAGATTATTACCTGCCGGTACATTAATGAAAGGTAAAATTATATTTCAAAATATTGATTTAACAAAAACTGACGAATTAATTTTGCGCCATATAAGGGGAGGATCAATCTCAATGATAATGCAAAATCCTACTCTCTCTTTAAACCCTGTCATAAATATCAGGGATCAAATATCAGAAAAAATCATGAAAAATAAGAAGAATATAAAAAAATCCAATATTGATGCAATAAAGATGCTGGAAAAAGCAGGGTTGCCGGATCCTCATTTCTGGTCATTAAAATACCCGCATGAACTTTCTGGTGGAATGAAACAGAGAGTAATGGTTGCCATGGCCCTTTCCGGCTCGCCTAAATTGTTAATAGCCGATGAACCAACAAAATCCCTTGATTTTAATGCACGTGACCAGATTATTTCATTGATTCAGGAGGTAACAAAAGAAATCTCTCTATTATTGATAACCCATGATATCGAGGCTTCGGAGAAGATTTGCGACAGAATTTTTGTAATGTATGCAGGAGAAATTGTTGAATCCGGCCCGACATATCAGGTAATACATGAACCCAGACATCCTTATACGCAGGGATTAATCAGGTCAATGCCTAAAAATGGTCTCAACCCGATACAAGGATCGTCTCCTTCACTCATTAATCCACCTTCAGGTTGCAGATTTCATCCAAGATGTTTAATGAGAGAAGAAAGATGTGAAAAATTTGCTCCTTCACCGGTTTCTATAGGTAATTCGATGGTTTCTTGCTGGAGATGGACATGATTCGTGCCGAACACCTGACATATTCATATTCATCCGGATGTTTTGCAAACGAAAAAATCCCTGTTATCAAAGGAGTATCACTTTCGGTCAGGTCAAATGAATCTGTTGGATTAATAGGTAAAAGTGGCAGCGGAAAGACAACTATTGGCCGTCTTCTTGTTAGAAGTCTCAAACCCAGTTCAGGGACAATCTGGTATAACGATACCAATATTACTTCGCTTTCAAGATCACAAATCCGCCCGATAAGAAATAAATTACAGATGCTATTCCAGGATCCTCAATCTTCTCTTAATCCCAAAATGACAGCAGGGCAGAGTATATCTGAGCCTTTTAATCTCTATCATAAAAAATTAAAACCGGGTGAAGTTATCAGCAAAGTAAAGGATCTTATCAATGAAGTGGGTCTTTCAAATGAACATCTTTCAAGGTATCCAAACCAACTTTCAGGCGGGCAAAATCAGAGGGTCATGATTGCAAGGATATTGGCTTTACGTCCAGCGTTTTTAGTTGCTGATGAACCTACAGCATCTCTTGATGTATCGGTTCAGGCCCAGATTTTACGTTTATTACAAAAAGTGCAGGATGATTATGGGATGGGAATTCTCTTAATTTCTCACGATCCGGAGATAATTGAATGCATGTGCAGTAGAGTGTATGAGATTGAAAATGGGCAGATATTAAATAAGAAAATTTTTTAAACATTCAATTTCCATTCAGGTCTTCAATATATTCAGTATACTCTTAAAAACCGATCATAAATTTGTGATATTTCACTTACAATATAATAGTTCCATGAATCCGGCTCCGCTTCCATCCGGTATTTCCTTATGCAAATGGTCACAATCGAAAAGGATAACCCGAATGATATGATTGAGTATTTCTGACATAGGTATCAGATTGATGAGATCAATTTCAATAATACTTTTTGTATAAATAATAACATTTTTCAATACCAATATACAAATAATATGTGTGGGTGCAGTAGCAGGTAACAATAACACTCACAAATTATGAATGGGTCTGAAGAGATAAGAAATGGGTATCACCTTCAAATCAGGACAGATATGTAATAATTATCAAGGGCACTTCCATCATAAACATATATGCTTGTCCCATTTCTTACCATTTCAACCTCGAAAATCCGAAGATTAACCCTTAAGTGGAGACTTATGGAAAAAACGGGACATTTTTTCTATACGCACTTTATACGCTCGTACACACCCAGGGGGGAATTATTATTCTCCCTAATTACATATCGGATTACTTTTCTACTTTAATTATCGATAAATTACTGATATCAACGGTGACCGCTGCTTAAAGACGATTTTCTCGAAATTGCTCAAAACATTAGTAAAATAAACCAGGTTTGATCTTTGCATGAGAAATATAAGTCTCCCCTATGGTCATTCAAACAGGTTTATATTTTTCCAAAGATTTGATGGCTCTATCCAAACTAGGTGAATGTAAACGTGAAATTTTAGGATCCCAGTGTTTAGCAACAAAGTCACATAGTATCTGATTATATCCTTTTCCAATTTTTGCTGATTTTCCAAAATCAGGAAGAATCTCTTCTTGTATCTTTCTTGGAGCCGTTTTTTTAATTATTGAAAATAAAAAACCTTTACCATCACCAGCGGCATCTGCTCCATCCGGAAGATCATAACGGCAGTTTAACTGTTTAGGAAAATTTGTATTATCAGCAAATAACCAGGATTCTACTTCTGGAACTGCTATCCTGAAGATTAAATTCGGATTTTTATCTTCAGGTAACCAATTTGTAATTTTTAATGGGGCACAGGATGTTGTATCAAGATCCGTAAGGATAAAATATGGCATTAATTTTGCGGCCTGATTAAAATTATGTATCCGTTTTTTAATATAACCATATCCCCCTCCTGGAAAAAAATTGCCGGGATAATATTTTTCATCAAAAATCGCCAGAATCCTAAGCATTACTGCTTTTTGAAGATCATCTTCAAAAACAAGATTTATAGAGATCATTTCATCATGTGTGAAAAAATTCTTCGAGATCTGCCTGTTTCATACTTTCAGGAGCTGTATATTGAGGTATTATATCGCTCATTGAAAAACCCGATTCCAATAATCCTCTAATCTCTTCATTTGATGATGCTAATGATGCCTCTGTACTTTCATTACCTGGTTTTAAAATAATCACTTCTTCTGCACTGATACTATTATCCCAAATTAGATCAGCACTGTGAGTACTGATGAAAACTTGTCTCTTCTTTCGGGTTACCTTATCCATCTCATAAATTATTTTTGGAAGTTCCCGAATAATTGCAACATTCAGAGATAATTCAGGCTCTTCCAGGATCAACGGTGCATCTCTGGGTTCAAGTAATGACCAAAAAAGACCGATTAATCGAAGAGTTCCATCAGAAAACTGCTCTTCCTGCTGTTTTCCAGCTCTGGGTCTCCAATGTTTGTACCTCGCTTCAAGGTGAGGGATACCAAATTTGTCAGTTGTAAAGGACAGTTCAGTCAGATGTGGTACAAGGATCTTTAGTCTTTTTTCAATATTTTTAAGCCTGGAATTTCTTGTATTTTCAGGCGTTTTAGCCAGGAGTTCTAAAAAGTTACGACCATATGGATCATCCGGAAGATTTGGACCAGTAAATGCCTGGGAATAACGAATAAGTTGGGGAACTATGTGGAAATATCTAATATCACTTAAAAACAACGTGAGTTGTCTGAATTTACCATTCGCTGATGTCTGTTCAAGATGCGTTTGTGAAAGGAGGGTTTCATCTTTAATATCATCACTATCGGGTCTGTTTAAGATCATCTCTCCATTTTTCTCTACTATCTCGTAACTTACACAAGGTTCATGCCTGCCATATTGCTGTCTGCTAATTCCCAGACGATATATCCAATAGGTTGGAAGTTCTCCGGACTCTTCAATGTGGACTTCAATCTCTACCCGTGGATTATTTCCTGCTGCAAAACATCGGATCTTGGATATCCCGCCCCTTCTCTCTAAAGCATCATATAGACTTCCCCCTTGCTTTGAAATGTCATGAAGGAACCTGAATACATCTAATAAATTTGATTTGCCTGATGCATTTGGACCTACAATAAACATACGTGATTGAAATGTAATGTCAAGATCGGAGAAATTCTTCCAGTTCGTCAATATTAGGCGTTTTATCATCATATTATAATTCTAATACTTTGTTTCTCGCGATAATTCTATCCATCTCAACCATGAATTAATGGAGAGTATATTCTGCAATGTCATGTGGTCGACTTTCACAGAGTATTTTTCAGGGATTGATTGTTAAATATTTATTGTAATTTTTGGAGATTCAATCCCTTCGCATTATTTCTGAAACAGGTCAACAAGCTCATTTATTCGATTTGATATTTCATCCGAACTCAAACCAGACTCCTACAAAGCAACCTGAAAACCTATGGTTGAATTGTTATAGTTGACATTGAACATTAATTTATTTATTATATGGTATTATTAATACTTTGAAATATCAATGATTTTTATCCCTCCTCTCTCACCCATAAAGCAGCCTTCCTCTCTGGCCACTTCTCAAGCATATTCCTAACCTGTCCGGCCAGGGCTAAGAACTCAACCTCTTCACCAACCGGAATAACAATAGTATGCCATTCACCTAAATCCCTCCCTTCAGGATCCCGGAGAACAATCTCTCTCATCTCATCCGGGTTTATCACACCCAATTCGCCGGACTCATCCCTTACCACATGAACCAGGTCATCCTTACCCGGATAAAGCCTTCCCACCTTCCGGTACAATAATCCCATATTCTCACCATCTCATTCAAAAAACTATACCTCTGCCTTTTCTCCTGTCCGCTTCTCCCTTGAATAACACGTATCACAGAGTTTAATCCCGTTACCTGACCACGAAGCATGACTCATACCACAGATATCACATCTCCCTATACTCTTATTCACATGGGAAAGCCCCTGGATATTCACTGTTCCCGGCAAAGTCCGGACACTCATGATCTCCCTGGTAACAGCTTTTGACATACACCTGTCACAGACTTTATGAGTATAACTATCCGGTCTTTTCCCCGGATAATCCCGTTCTATATAGGAAATCCATCTCTTTCCGCATACATCACACGGACCTTTCCCGACTTTGTCGATCTTGTGGAATTTACCCGGATCAATATCTTCGATCTTTAACCGATGATAAGCCCCGGTGTCATGCGGTAGCGGCGGGACATGGCGGAAATATCCGCCACTGTTTATTTGCCCGGATTCTGAAACCGGCGTTGGTGATGGCCCTAACGGGGGTCTTAAATATGTTGAGGCGGGGAGGCGGGAAAAATGTATACAGGCCTGGTTGTCTTTTAGAGCCTCTGGTGAGGTCTCATTTTCCCGCCTCAACTCTGTACCTAAGAAATTATTTTGATTATTATTAGTATTATTAGAATCTGAAACCGTTGCTACGTTTTCGTTCAGGCGGGACAATCCGCATGAAGTAAGATCAATATTTTTTGCTTTGTCTTCATCTTGTGTTAATGACTGAACTGCGACAGATTCATAGTTGGTAGTTGTTGCGGGGTTTCCCGCCAATAATTTGGTTTTTCCGCCTGAAGGAAAATCATCACCATCATCATCAGACCCGTGACCATCAAGCCAGCATCCTCCCCCACCGGCCCATGAATAATAGAGATCGGCATTCCATGTATACACACGGTTCCTCTTACTCGTGTCCCCATTATCTGAAACATCAGTCCGATCTAAGTAAGATATTGCAGGACATTTCTCCAGGAGTCCGGAATAATGATTTCCGTAACTATTGTAACCATGCAGCATCTTGAAGATCACAGAATGTGATTTTCCTATCATACCCTGCATGTCAGAAATTTTAATCTCTGTTTTTCCACAGTCGCGAAGAGCTGATACTAAATCCGATTCTCCTCTTGTAAGTTTGCTCATCTGCCCTCCGTCTTCACCGTTGAGTTTTTGAAACAGATGACTTGCAACTTTGAAATCTTCAGTTGTTGCAACGATACACGAAGTTCCATTATACTCCTGGTGTTCACGCTGGTATTGCACGAGAACCGCATGAGCTCTTACGATGTCTAAGAGCATTCCAGGATTACGCCTGTTCTCGGATGATGAGAACCGTATGTCGTTTGCATACGGAATTATTACCCACTGGTCAGAGAGTAATCTCCACATCTGCTGACAGACTTGAATTTCGTGTCTGATGATCTCAGGTTGCGGGGGAAGGGTTGCTGAATCCAGTTCACGTACCAGGACTCTGTCATCCTGTTCCCGGCTCTCATCAACCCAGACGGTGAGCATCCTGTTCCAGACCTGGTCATCTCCGGTCCCTTCCATCTTGGCAACCCACCATACACATCTTTCAGGAATTATTCTGTTCTCTCCTTTCCTGTCTTTGTTCACAGTCCGGTATACGAGCGGCTGCCTGAAACTTGATGTAACACCTTTGAGAATCTCCTGCATCTGTTCGGATAAGGAATTGTCATCAAGACAGATGACTGCACGGGGTTTTAGATCAGCAGAATAGAAGAGACTCTTATCAGATAACCGGCCGGAAAGCCTGAACTCCTGCGGGATAAGTTCAAGCATGGTCTCATACCCATGGGATTTTCCCTTTCCTGATATTCCGGTTGTCAGGACATGCAATCCCTTTGAATTTATAACCGACCGGGATGCAAACGACATAATAAGGCACTTTGCCAAAGTCTCGTCACCTTCATGGTCAAGGAAGAAAGTCTTCAGGATGTAATCAAACGGGTCTCCATTCTTCAGGATACTGGTAGCTTCAAGAGGGATATGCTCTGTATTTAAACTATAAAGAATTTCCTGAGAGTTCGGATGTTCATATCCACCGTCCCGTTCCCGGATCTTCAAGGCCCGGTCCCTGGCGTTCTGCTTTCTTTTTTCTGCATACTCTTCTTCTGTCAACCGGCTCGGTCTCTTATCTTCAAACCGTTCACGAAGTTCCGACCATCGCTGCGTTCCTCCACCGCATGAGTTGTGATGGCAGCCGGCGAATATCGCACCGTTGTCGAACTGGATAGCATATGCACCGTCTTTATGCGCACTTGAGAAAGGACACTGGTCAAATACAAAAAGTCTCCCTCCGGAGTACGGCTTCTCATTATATGTCAGACCGTGTGAGAGGAGCCATTCTGATAGATCAATGCCACCAGTACTACCAATCCCACCGGTGGGAAGATTCCTACTTTTACTACTATCAGGTTCCTGGTACAGAGTGGACAGGTGTATCAGTTCTGATACCGGAACTGTCTGGATTTCATCCGGAACCGAAAGGATACAGGACTTCCGGTAAGGTCTTTCTTTCGTATTGTCTCCTTTCCTGGCGGTTGTCCCGTATAACTTCCAGATTCTTGAGGCATTGTAAACCGAGGTATCAACATCACTCCGGGTATCTGAAAAGATCTGATCCAGGCCTGCAAGACAGGTTTTAATCAGTTTAGTGCTCTCTTCATCGCTTTTTAGATCAATCCGGTATAACAGGTGTGCTCCGTTTCCTGAATCACCCATCACAGGCTTTGGCCAGCCAAGTTCTGAAAGGAATCCTGCTATCTGTTCTGCCCGGCGAAGTGTTGCTTTGTGTTCTTCATCATTTGAAGAGATCCCGGCCGGGCGTTTCGCGTCAATATCAATCGGAAACCATCTACGCCGGATTATATCAGAATCCCCTGTCTGTGGCTCTTTATTTCCTGCTTTCTTCACCCTGTTGACACATCTTGCGAGTAAAGCCGGGTTTACTTCGTTAAGTGTGATATAAATGCCTTTCAGCTCCTGAACACGGTCCAGCATTTCGGCATCTTCTGCAAGTTTTGAAAAGTCGGTATAATATCCGAAGTGGGTCCGGTCGCCAAGTGCCCGGAGCTCTACTGTCTGTCCGGGAGAAAAAAGAGTGTTCAGAGCCGAAAGAATCTGTTCGGCTGTCATACTAATACCTTTTTAACTAAAGGTTTCCTGATGTTCCAGCATGGAGGTGACAAAAACACCTGCTCATACATACGGTTGCAGAGTTTTCCTATGATAATTCGTCTTGATTTATCCGATTTGTCTGTTAACAGGGGATAGATTTCGGGATGGTTCTCTACCTCATGTTCGATATCTTTACGCCCTATTAAGAATGATTTACTTGATAAAACCCGGATTGCACCTGAGATCTCATCTTCGATCATTTAGTGCCCCCTGTTTAAACAGTCTTATAAATCCATAAATGAATGCATAATGATCTATTTGCACTACCTTCCGGTTGCAACAAATTGATAAGTCAGGAAAATTATAAGATGATACAATCCCTGTTACCATCCGGAGACCTCCAAAGTTCAAGATGATGTGACGGGGATTTTCTCTTAGTATACTGTTTATAATATACATTCGACCACCGTTTCTGTTTTTTATTACGATCCTGTTGAAGGATCATAATAACAATACAGCGTAGGAAATTATATTAAGAAAGTTTCATCAAAGTGATCTTAAGGTCTGATTGGCAAAAATTTGATTACAATTGAAAGAATAATTAACACTATTTATGCGTTTTAGTAGTGATTGGACTTTACCATGAATATCAA
>Ga0074198_1001122_pt1 | contig 19956 bp, 21 predicted proteins | sample EPASupsiteSAE323_FD_64527 | JGI IMG/M metagenome (GOLD analysis project Ga0074198, IMG submission 64527) | Bioremediated contaminated groundwater from EPA Superfund site, New Mexico - Sample SAE3-23 | ecosystem: Environmental > Aquatic > Deep subsurface > Groundwater > Contaminated ...
TGGAGCGGCTTCCACTCGCTCCTAGTAACCCCGGAACTCTTTGCTTTCCGCGACTTTACGAGAGTGCATTGTTAAATGAAGTTTCCTGCCCCGCAAAGCCAGAGGAGGCCACGGATGGCCTACCCTTTAATTCACATCAGTATATCATTTCGAGAAATCTTTAAATAGAATATCTAACTCTCTTTTATCAAATATTTCCCCTGTACTTATGAATTTTTCTACTTCAATATTACCATTCACCATAAATTCTACTTCCCATCTTTGCCCGGGGACAGCTATTCCAACCATGATACTTTCTTCTCGTATTTTATCTAGATGATAAACTATTTTGCTTTCATCTAATTTATTCAGGAACTCATTTAATCCATTAATTCCAAGCACTCTAATACCTCCAAATTATTCTTTAGTTGTCCATTCTAAGAAAATCTTAAGAATTTCTTCAAGCTTATCTGGACCTCCAAAACCTTTAAAAAAGTTTCCTTCTTTTTTGCAAACAATCCAATCATCTTCATCTTCTTTCTGAACATCCATAGAATCAAAGGCTTTATTCTCTAGCTCAGTCTCCTCTAGATTTATTTCTACCATCCACCCTGGATTATCTAAAGTCTCAATCTTTACCCCATAGCCATGTTCCCAAAATCCATCACAGTTAGATTTATACCAATCTTGGAGCATACTCAAATAGTTCATAATTCACCTCAATCTATTAAAATTGCATAATGCCAGTAATCTACAGAGTACTTCTATTAAATCCCCGCCCACGGATGGGCGGCCCTTTGCAGGGAATTTCATTTAACGTCCCGCACTCCCGACGCCACAGAGCTGGACCCTCGAAGCCCTTCTCCTTGGCGGTGGTCACACCCAGCGATTGGGGTGTGGAGCGAACCTTCTCCCTGCTCGAAATCAAGGAACTCTTGTCTCCCGCGACTTTACGGTAGTGCATTGTTATATGTTGTCGCGTGCCTTCTTTGTTCAGAGACTGACATGGACGTCAGTCCCTTAAACGGTCACTTTAAAGACCTATTCAGTATCTCTATAACTTTTTCTTCAGGTACACTCCATTCTTTTTTAGCGCACTCAATTAATTCATCTGAAAACTTTATTCCTGTAAATCCTTGCATCTGCACCGTAAATTCAATATATGATTCAAGTGCATCTTCTTTACTAATAGTTTCTTTATAATTAACACTACCTACCTCAATATCTAAAAACTTTCTACAAAATTCTATAGCCACTTTATCAATAACTTTCTTATCTATTCCTTCACAAGGATACCAGGTTTCGATAGACCTCGGTTTAATACTAAAGCTATTCTTCTCCGCTTCGTAAGGTACTTCATAAAAGTCGTCATCTTCTGGTTTGTCATAGCAATAGTGGTAAACAGTTTCATTATCTTTCAAAAACTGCTCAATCTTATCAACAAACTTTTTCTCTTCTTCATCGCTCTTTAAATCATTCAATCCACTCCGCAAGTACGATGAAGAGCAAATACAAGTCCACGCTAACTTTCTAAAGCCTTTACCTTTTTTTTCGTAAATAATTAGGTCTTCCCAACTAGTTGGTTTATCGAAATTATAAATACCCCACCAATAATTTGAATGTCTTACATCAACGTAAATATTTTTCTTTTTCAATTCAAACTCCTTTTAGATTTAATATATATATTATTAGTTTTCAGCGTACTCAAACAAATTTTCGTTTGAAAATATTGATTTGTCCCCTCCCTTTATACCAAAAAAATTTCCGTAAAAACTAATATCAATTTTAATTTCTCTTCCATTCTTCAAGTGTAAAATCCCATCATATGACCCTTTCCATAATGATGGTTCGATTGTTTTTATACTTTTAATGTATATTTTACTCTTATCAGATGGTACTTCGATATAATCCGATTGGAAAATAATATCTCGTGCTTCTATTAACCTTACTATTTTCCCACTAAATATAAAACCAAGAATAACTAAAATACTAATAATAATTGCTATGCCAATTCGTTTCTTCATTATTAATCCACCTAATTTCTAGTATTGTAAAGAATCATTGCAATCTACAAAGTGCATTCCGTTAATTCCGCCACACGATGTGGCGTTTTTTGCACGCGATTTCATATAACGTCTCGCACTCCCGACGCCACAGAGCTGGACCAGCGAAGCCCTTCTTCCTCGGCGGTGGTCACACCCAGCGATTGGGGTGTGGAGCGAACCTTCTTCCTGCTCGAAATCAAGGAACTCTTATCTCCGCGACTTTACGGTAGTGCATTGTTATATGATGCCCACACGCCCCGCGAAGCAAGAGTAGCACGGATGCTACGGTCATAAACGATATAGTCCCTATATATCTGAACTGAAAAATTTCTCTTTGTAAACATCATGTAAATCAATCCTATAAATCCTGTTCCCTAAATTTATTGAATACCACTTTTTCTTAACTTTTCTTGTGTCTTCATCTGCAAAAGGCTTTATAACCCAAAACCCATCGCTTGTTAGGTTCAAAAACATGCTAATAAAGTCTTCAACATGTAAATATAGCCTGACAAACATGCTATTCATAAATTTATCGCAGCGTTCTCCTAATTCTGAATATATAGGCATTTTAATATCAATTACATTATTATTTAACTCAACCTTAAAATCCGAAATATGTAAGTTGTTTTTTTCTACATGCTCTACCTTATCTCGTGTTTGTGTAAACAATGTTAGCCATTCTTCGTCTTCTTTCATAATTTCTTTATACATTTTATATATAATTGGTCCAAGTGTTTCTTTCCTTAATTCTAACAATTCATTAAGTTTCTCTCTACGCCTTGAGCCCTCATCAAGTTTATTATCATCAAAAACAATCATACATATTTTATTCCGATATCTAATAACAAATTGCCCCCGAATCATAAAATCCTCGAAATGTTTGCGCAATAAGGAAGAAGGATCATCAAATGTAATATCAGATAATTTTTTAACACCTTTATTAATCTGCTTTGCTATACTTTTATAGCATTTTTCTTCTAACTTACAAAATTCTCTATATTTTTGTTCCATTATTCTAAATGCTTCAAGACAAGGAAATATTTCCTCTGATATCTTGTCTCTTTTATCTGCCAAAACCATATTAGTATTTAAAATATCATTAAATTCACTAAATAATCGTGTGAAATCTTTCGTGTCTACCTCTGAACCCATAATCTTTCTTGTAATAAACTCACCCATAAAAATACCTTCTTCCCAAACAATAACTGTATCAATTGCCTAGCATCTAACCAAACTACGAATTATTACTGCTCAAGGATATACTTTTTTACTTCCGTACGAAACATGTTCTTATGGCAATATTCACAAATTTGAGTTTGACCATCAACAATAAACTCTTTATTCCCGCATTGTTTTCCACACACAGCATAAGCTATATATATTTCTTTTGGAAACTCAATATTTTCAGCTCCCTGATAATCTTCCAAATTATATTCTTCAAATTCATTATTCTCAGTACTCATGTTTACCCCCAAATAATTATTAAAAAACATACGTCTTGCATATTATATATTCCTAGCGCATGGATGCGCGTCCTTTTGCGTGTGGGTTTCATATAACGTCCCGCACTCCCGACGCCACAGAGCTGGACCCTCGTAGCCCTTCTTCCTCGGCGGTGGTCACACCCAGCGATTGGGGTGTGGAGCGAACCTTCTTCTTGCTCGAAATCAAGGAACTCTTGTCTCCGCGACTTTACGGTAGTGCATTGTTATATGATGCCACACGCCCCTCGTAGCCGAGAATGACAAGGATGTCATTCCCTTAGATATCTCTTTAAAAAATCAACACCATTATCATAAGCTCGACACTCATCTTCAACAGTAGATTGCTCTCGAAATTTTTTTATGCTTTCTATTAATTGCTTCACATTATAATCAAATAAATCAATTGAGATACAAGCTCCATAGAAATCAAAACTCGAACATAAATATAGGCAGAAATCTTTTATATACTTTTCACCTGTTTGCCTTATAAGAAATTCAGCAATAAACGGAATATACTCAGAACTACCATTAAGCTCTTTAGAACATTTTGCGCACTCAATATAGAGGTCTCTAAGTAGCTCATCTGAAACATCAGAACTATAATTTATAATAATATAAGACGCTACTTCTTCCCGAAAATGAAAGTTCGTGTCTACAAATTGCCCACCATTGTTTAGCTCCAAGCAACAACAAATACGTTCAAAATCACTTTGATTATAGGAAGATACAAAATCACGTAATTCAGCCTTTTTTTCATAAGGTAAGTAAGAAAATAGCTCTTTAATTATATTAGTAGTGTACTCTCGATACTTTTTAGCAGTATTATCTAACTTTACCATATTGTTCTCCTACTCTATATTTCTTTTATGGTTATATCAAAATCCTTGCTGCAAATAACATCAAAAAATTGGCTATTTACATTGAAACAAAATCTATAATGTTTCACTTGCGGAACATCATCAAGCGGAAAGTTGTTTAAGTAGCTTTTTATTTGGTCATTCATCCAGTTAGAATTCTTAACTTCGTATATTTCATCATCTCTATGATTCCAAGTGTGACACATTTCAAATTTAAAAGCTAAAACATTCTGGAATGTAATACTCACATTCCTTCCGTTGTATTCTTTGAAATAAAGTACCAATATTTCAGATGATGCTTGACTAATTCTAATAGAATCTGCATCCGCCGTTGTAACACTTGTTTTAACTGCATCATATCGTTCTCCCATGCGAACCATCCTTTGCTATATTATTTCATAACACTTCGATATTTTACTAAAATAACCCGCGCACGGATGCGCGGCCCTTTTGCGTGTGGTTTCATATAACGTCTCGCACTCCCGACGCCACAGAGCTGGACCCTCAAAGCCCTTCTTCCTCGGCGGTGGTCACACCCAGCGATTGGGGTGTGGAGCGGAGCCTTCTCCTTGCTCAAATCCCAGTGCTCTTATCTCACCGCGACTTTACGGTAGTGCATTGTTATGTGTAGTTGCACGTCTTATTATTCAGAAGCTGACAGGACGTCAGCTCCTTTAATATTTATATCGCATTTATTATTGTTATCCATGTCAATGCTCATAGATTTTCTTGTTATATCAAATGCATGTCTAATATTTGCTTCTTTATTCTTAATTTTTTTCTGTATATGTTCAAAAGATAATCCAATTTCCGTTAGTAAATAGTACTCTAAAATCAATTGTAAAACGCAGCATGCTTCTTCAAGTTCTATGCCAGTTAATGCTTTGTCCTTTTTATTTATTGCATAGTGCGTATGATAATGACGTGTATCCACTACTTTCTTGATAAAATCAAATTGTTCATTCCTGCTTCCGAAATAAAACCATATTTTAAATTCAACAATTATTAGATCAATTAAACGACTTTTAATTAATATATAATCCTGACTTCTTTGAGTCTCATCATTTAACTCATTTAGATACTGTTCCTTATCCGGTAATTTGCCAGTTATTTTTTCAATACGTTCAAGGTATTGAGGTAACTTATTACAGACAAATCGCATATGATATGTTTCTAATGCTTGTACTAATGTTAAAAAATGTCTCTCTATAGACATATTGCTATAATTCAAGGTGCTCAAATATAATTCAATTATTGGTTCTAATAGTTCATGCTTTGAAAACCAATTTGTTAGTAAGTTTTCTTCTCCGGTTGTTAAATCTGATAGTGTAAACAAATAATAAAAGATATCAGATTCTTTATACTTTTCTTTATATTTATTGTCGAAAAATATTTGCATTGCTTGCTCAATCTTTGTATTATTCTTTCCGGCTAAATAATAATTCGCGGAATTGTAACCTTCTACTTTAAGAATATCGGGTCTTTCACCAATTCCAAGACTTATTAAACCTAAAACTTTATTAAGGATTTCTACACTTTTTTCAATTCTTTGAGGATTTGCATGGGATATAGATATTAACACCGACTGGCTAAATGTAATATTTTCAACATTACAATCAAGGTTTAAATTCCCAAGTCGAGGTAATAATGATACAGTTACCTCCTCATTTATTTTATATTCAACATTACCTTTAAATTTATATGTAATTGCAGACGAAAACCCTTCAAGGAATGGAAAATCAAAGCCACTTAGATTTGACCAACCAATAATATTAGAAACTTTGAAATCAATTTTATAGAATACTGCTTCTGACTCATTAGCAAAGTTCATACCATATACAGCATATTTAGCATCAATAATAATGGTATTATATGCTATATTATGCGAACGTCTTTTCCGTACACTACAATCTAACAATGATATTTTTGCACTATTAGTTAAAGTCCCATTTATTATCTTTGATGTTTCAGGGATAACATTTTTTGCAAATAAATCAAACATATCTTTATCAACATAATATATTACTAATCTTATAACCCCTTCGGAATCATTAATAATCAGCTCTCCGTTAAATTCCATATCATTGTTTAAAAACTTCCATTTACCACCATATTTTATGTTATCCACAGTCTTCACCATACTTTCTCATAAAAATTACTAGTCTTTAAAACCTTAACTTAATTAATTTTTCGCCACACGATGTGGCGATTATTTACGTGCAATTTCACATAACGTCTCGCACTCCCGACGCCACAGAGCTGGACCCCCGAAGCCCTTCTTCCTCGGCGGTGGTCACACCCAGCGATTGGGGTGTGGAGCGAACCTTCTCCCTGCTCGGAATCAAGGAACTCTTATCTCCCGCGACTTTACGGTAGTGCATTGTTATACGAAGGGCCGAGTCCCACATAGCAAGAGCATCATGGATGATGCGGTCTTAAAACTCTGTTTCAATTACGAATTATATATTTTCGAAAAAAACCTCACTCTTTAGGAAAAGCAGATGCAGCACTCCAGCAAGCGTGCAACCACACTTTTTTAGATTCATTTAAAATTAAATCAAGGTTTCTACCCTCCTTAATTTTATAAGTATTACCCCATCCCGCATCTCCTCCGCGTAACTCAGCATCCCCCGTCCTTTGATCATATACGAAAACCCATTGTTCGCCATATTCATTTTCAAAATATCCATAATACTTTTTAGGGTCATCATTTGTGAAATTAATTGGTTCTCCACACCCTTTAACATGATTATTTTTCATTGCAAAAAATGCATTACCCATAATAATTACCTCCATATCCTTTAAATTAAATTTATTAATCAATATCTATTGGCTTTCCTTTGGGATGCGAAATTACTCCAGCATTTACTTTAGCCCAGAAACCAGGTTTAGGCTTTGAAATCCCTAATGACTTACACCGCTTAGCAATCGCGACATCAGATATACCAAATTCATGGGCAAGAGTAGTTGCAGGTTTAGTCCAGACAAGTCTCTCCAATTCGTCTTTGGAGATATTCCGCCATAGGCTATTATCCTTTGGCTGTAATCGTTGTTGATTATTCCTATTTACGGATTCTTTTTTATGCAGAATTTTTTGCCTTTCTTCTAACAACTTTTGTTTTTTGGTATACTCTTCAATTAGAACTTTTTGAATAAAAGGATCCACTTTATCTTCAAATACGATTGAGACAGGCTTATAATTAAGTAACATTAATGCGTGTTCTTCTGCTAGGAAGCGTATCAGTGCATTAATATCAGAAATTTTGTAATCATAATCCCAATTTAGATAAGGTAATACTTCCGTATGATAATGCTGCCATGGTGAAAAACTCTTTTCATCATGCCATACTTTATAAGCCCATTTCCATATCTCCTTTGCACAATAATAACGTGGCCAATTATCCTTAGGATATTCTCTTCTGCTACTATATAATCTTGTAAAAAGGGATGCATTAATAAGTATGGCTGCTATTTTTTCTTTATCATCTTTATATTCCCATAGATAATCAAGTGTATCAAACTCCCCTTTGAGTTGCCCAAATGGGTTAACTGGTCCATGGGTTCCAGGAAAAGAATTCATATGCCTTTGAAAATCTATCTGAAGTTCATTAATCCTTTTGGCTGGCCACCAAGATAAAGCATTCTGTCGACCAACAGGATATTCTGGGTCATGAACACATACCGCTGTAAACAAAGGTTCAATTGATATAGGAAAATCATCAATCCGATTACTCCAAGCACTAAAAATCCGGTTCCAGTTCCAACCATCAGTAAAATTTTCAATTTCTCTCTTATGTTGTTTTTCTAAGTTTTCAAAATAAGAATTAGACACTTTAATCTCCTCCTACTAGCAAGTCTCTTCATAGACAATTTCTTATATTGTAAGCACCCATGGATGGATGCAATTATTCGCTCGGCCTTTCGTATAACGTCCCGCACTCCCGACGCCACAGAGCTGGACCTGCGAAGCCCTTCTTCCTCGGCGGTGGTCACACCCAGCGATTGGGGTGTGGAGCAAACCTTCTTCCTGCTCGAAATCAAGGAACTCTTATCTCCGCGACTTTACGGTAGTGCATTGTTATCGGATGTTGGACGTCCCACGAAGCAAGAGTCACAAGGATGTGGCGACCTAAAAATCTTTTAGTAGCAGATGCTATTAATCAAGTGCTACATCAATAAACTTTCTAGATCCATCTTCCTCAGAACCAATTAACACAGAACGAATATGTTTCCCATCAGTGTTTGCACCACTTTCTCTAAGATATTCTAGCATCTTAACTTTATAATTTTCTAAATTTCTCTCGTCTTGCTCTTCCATTTTTCTTTGAGTATAAACAAGCCAAAGCTTTTGCCCATTATCTAATTGAAATTTGGTCAGTAGCTCAGTATTCATTGAATTTTTCCCTGGCCATGAGCTAACTTCAACGTTACTTTCAGTGAAAATAAAAAATATTTCAGCAATCGTTCCCGATTCTTCTGATATTTCAATATATGATACTGTCTTACTTGTATTTTCGTACTTTTCACGCAACTCTGAAAAAGGTATGCAGATTCTAAAAGCCAGAGTTATTCCATCTGTAATATTATTTTTATTTGACCATTTTTCAATATGCCTCTCTTGGTTTTTCATCTCTTTCTTTTTCACAAATTCAGAGGTAAAAGATATTTGCCACTCACCAGATTCATGTAAACTTACTTTCATTGTTTGCATAAGACATCGTACAGATAAATAAACATCGTTTTTTGTTAACTGGAGCCTCCAAACACTTGAGATAAGATTATTTTTACTTTTTACAGCAAACCTAAACGAATCCTTTTTAGACATAAATCCTCCGAACTTTGTTAAAAAATTTTTTTCTTCATGTTTAATAATCACTATCTGTTTTAAGCATTTTTCGCCAGTAAGAGCTTAGCAACTCATCTCGTGAAATCCACCGCAGGACGCGGCCGCTATTACGTCCAATTTCCGATAACGTCTCGCACTCCCGACGCCACAGAGCTGGACCCTCGAAGCCCTTCTTCGTAGGCGGTGGTCACACCCAGCGATTGGGGTGTGGAGCGAAGCCTTCTCCCTGCTCGAAATCCCGGAACTCTTGCCTCCCGCGACTTTACGGTAGTGCATTGTTATCGGATGTCAGATGCCCCTTTATTCAGAGGTTTCTACGGATGGCAACCCCTTAAATTTATCCAATTCGGCTGTAACCCAACACTTAAAATATTCTATCGCATCCAAAACTTCTTCTTTATTTACACTTGTTGCTTCCAATAATTCTTTGACTCTTCGAATTGTGTCTTCACGTGGATAATAATGCTGAAATATTTCTACATTATCAGATAAATTATCAGACCAACTCATATCGCTTTCAATTGTGAGCGTATAAGTGCCTCTTATTACCCTCTTTAGTGCTGATTTAACTAATAAATTTAACTTATCACAATCTTCTTCTGTTTCAATCCGTCTTTTATAATTCTGCAATTCACTTTCTATTTTTCTGTTCATATTTATGGCAATATTCTTACTCGGCTTCATTTTGGGGAATCTTTGAGCCAAATTTTCTCCATATATGCATGAGCAACAATGTTTCAACCAAAAACCCCAAAAATACAAGTTTTCACTAAGTAATACCTCGTCCAAAACTCCTATATCATAATCAACTTTAGGAATGTAGCTATACTTTTTTAAAAGTTCCTCTTTCCCTAGTTCGAGAAGTTCACGTTCATTATTTGTAACCAAGTTACCAACTATAATTGATAGGTCAACATCAGACTTACCTACTATCGCATTTCCTCTTCCAACACTACCATAAATATAGATACTATGTAATTTGCTCCCTAAAATACTCTTTAGATTCTTAACGATGAAATCTAATGGTTCAATATACTGTTCGGGTATCTTATTAAGACTAATGTTGTTTACAATATAACCTTCAGAATCAGTACCAATTTTTGTTGGAAAAATCATATTATATCTCCATTTCACTGTTTTACGATTCTAAGTAACCGTGCATGGACGCACGGGCAATTGCATCTGATTTCCGATAACGTCCCGCACTCTCGGCGCCTCAGAGCCGTAGTGCTTGCCACTCGGCGATTGAGGTGCGGCGCGGCACCTTCTTCATCTATTATTCGTCTGCTCGTTCTCACCGCGTCCCTTGCGAGAGTGCATTGTTATACGCCAGTTGAGTCAATTACTCTACGACTTATTTCTTAGCTTCTATTATAATTGAATATGAATCATCAATATCATTCTCCTTGGGATAAGCCATTAATAAGCTAAAATAACGTATTGCTTCTTCACTATGATTGTACAAGCTAGAAATAAACTCCTTCTCGTAGCAACCTCTCTCAAGCAAATCAATTTCTCGATTTAAGAATATGTTCGTGTAAGGTTGCGAAAGAACTTTAATTATGCTAAACCCAATTTCTTCTAACATAGTAACAAATTCCTGTAATTTGAACACCTTTTTGTGATAAGGATTTCTAGGGCTCCCAACATCATCTAAAGTTTCATATTTTAAATTTGGTATTGAAATTAATAAAATCCCATCTTCTTTAAGCAGTTTAAAATATTCCATAATAACTTGTTTTGGAGTATTAATATGCTCTAATGTTTCAAAAGAAGTTATCAAATCTACCTTTTGACTTATCAAATCACTAATACATGCTTTTTCAATATCACAAGCAAGCAACTCAATATTTGCAACTCCATTTTGTAGAAAGGATTGCTCAGTTTGAGATAAAATCTCATCGTTTTTATCTATACCAATAACTTTCTTTGCAACTTTTGCAAGTTCTCTGCAACCATATCCATTTGCACATGCAATATCCAAAGCAACTTCAACATCGTTTCGAACTGCAATATCTGAAGCATATAAATATCTTCCAAAATGTTCAATTTTCATCCAGAATTCGTGCAAATCCTCATTAAATGGATTACAATATTCAATATCTAATGTATTCTTGTCCATGCTTTACTCCTAGCATATGTTGTTCTCTTCGTAGTATTGCTTTTTGAAATTTGACTCAATTGCGTATAACTACTTCATTCCCGAATCATTGTGTCGGGTTAAGGTAAATTCAAGTGGGATTTGCGGTGGTGTGGATGTTAAGTGTTTATATGGTAGAACCTGTCTAATGGGCTTTGGATATTCCGTAAATCCTTCTGCGTAACGTGAGTGTATATCTCAGTTGTCTTGCAACTTGCATGCCCTAGTAATTCCTGTATGTACCGCAAATCAGTTCCTCCCTCCAGCAAATGCGTAGCAAACGAATGCCTTAAAGTATGAACCGTTACTTTCTTTGTTATCCCAGCCCTATAACAAGCCTTTTCAAATGCCCTTTGAACTGATCTCTCATTTATGAATTTATCCTCATCCTCACCAGGAAATAACCAATTATCAGGTCTATATTTTTTTACATATCCTCTCAACTCATCAAGTGCAACCTTTGACAGAACTGAATATCTGTCCTTCCTTCCCTTTCCCTGATAAACATGAACCAACATTCTTGAACTGTCAATATCCTCCAACTTCAATCTGATTGCCTCTCCGATTCTAAGCCCAGAAGAATAAATCAAAAGTAAAATTGCCCTATGCTTTCTATTTTCAATTGAATCAAATATTTTTTTTACTTCTTCTTTGCTCAATACATTCGGAAGCTTTTTCTCTTTCTTCGGTCTAGGAATCTTTTCAATTACTTCATTCCTATCCAAGATCGTATTGTACAAAAATTTGATTGCACTAATCGCTTGACTCCCATAAGTCAATGATTTGTTCTGTTTATCCATTACTTCAAGCAAGTATCCTTTTATCTCATCAGTACTCAATAGAGAAATATCCTTATTAAAATAAACCGCTATTCTCTGAATATGCCCAATGTAATTCTTCCTCGTCTTTTGTGTATACCCTTTAAGTTTCAGCTCTTCTTCAAATTTATTGATTAACTTACTATTTCTTATTCTAAAGTCATCTTTTTTGAATAACTCTTTTAGCCTGGAAATGTTTTCTTCCGAATAAGGAATAATCCAGCATTTCTTTTCTTTATCCCATTTTCTTACTTTAAATGATAGCATTTTTTTTATATTTTCTTCACAATAATTTATTCTAACAAATAACTGATCATCAATCCTTTTTGCCTGTATCATTCTTGCACCTCACAAATTCGCAAATTGAATGTTCAGACCCCGAAAAAGTAAAAGAGACTACCCACAATACCCCGAATAGCCTTTTTCTTATCTCTTTTTTTCTAATAAAAAGCATGTACATATTATATCATAATATGTATAATTTTCCATAATTATATTAACAACTTTTCAAATTCTATTTCATGTCTTATAGGAATTCCATCGCAACCAAGCAATGGTATCTCCGGCTTAATTTTTCTTGAATTCTCAATTGCATCAACATGTACTGCCTTTATATTAAAACCTCTCTTTTGATAAAACCGTATTGCCTTAACATTATCATTTGTAGTAATCAACCAAACTCTTTCGCAATTATTCTTTTTAGCAGCTACATTTACATTTTCAATTAACCTACTGCCAATCCCCATATTTTCAATCAAGCTGTCAAGTGTTACAATTTCACATTCAGCGTTCTCTATAAAGTATGTTATTAAGCCAACTATTTCTTCATTCTCCATAACAAAATATCCCGATAAATTTTCCAGCCTATGAATCCTGCCTTTTGAAACAATAATTGTTGAACCCCACTTCTCATTTAAAAAACGATTAATTTTGCCCTCAACTTGTTTATTTAGTTGCAGTATTTCATGTTTATACATATTTCCATTCTCCAGAAAGTTTTTAGTATATTATATCATAAAGAAAGAGACATACTATTGTATGCCTCTCTTCTATATTATCTCCGGTCTCTACTTAATCTCAAGAGAACCAATCTCTTTGAAACTTGTGAGATCGTGAGCCTTGAACATTCCTTGCGACAATGTGTAGAGTGTATTGCTGATATAGAGCATTCTTTGAACACTATTATCACTATTATACCAATAATCTCCCGCTTTCTGATATTCATCATCTGATATATGAGAAATTCTAGCTTTAAGTTGGAATCCATTCTTTAAATCTACGTTGTAAACATAAGCACCTTGGAAAACGAACTCACCATAATCTGGGAAACCACTGTTGTCCATTTTTTCTTTTTTGTCCTTGATTTCCATTAATGTCACTGGAAATGCCAGCAGATTTTTCTCTTTCGAGAATAACAAAGCCTTATGATTGTAAAGAAGTTCTGAATCCGTTCCTCTATCACCAATTATTTCTTTGAACATTTCTTTCGGATTATTAACGTCAGTTACATCAAACATTGCAACCTTAAGTCCCTGATACCAAGCAAATGTACCTTCTTTAGCTTCTATAGCATCTTTACCAAATCCAATTATATGATTTTCATCATATGGATGCAAGTATTCACTATATCCAGGAATCTTTAACTTACCTAAAATCTTTGGTGCACTAGGATTTTTCAAATCTATTACAAAGAGTGGATCAACCTTTTTAAAGGTTACCATATAAGCTCTTTCTCCCATGAATCTTACTGAATAAATCTTTTCTCCAGGAGCAATATTTTCAATTTTTCCAACCTGACTCATTGCATCATTCAACACATATAGATTGTTTTTAGAAGTATCTTTTCCATCTCTGCTTACATAGCCAACAGTTGTTGCAATTCTGAAGTAACCATCAGATTCGTCCATTGAGAATTGATTCAGAATACTGCCAGGTACAGAACCTTTTGCAATATATGTTGCGTTTCCCTTATCAAGTGAAAACTTGTAAACTGCTGTATTCCTTGTTGTATTCCAATATTGAGGAACAACTCTTGCAACACCGTTTGTAGATTTTTCAGCTATATCATTTTGATATTCACTTACTGCAACGTAAAGATTATTTTCCGATACATATATTTCTTCTCCCGAACCTAGGTAACTCAGGATGTTTGCAGGTTCATCTGCTTTCTCAAGATTAATTCCTGCAATTACCATGTAATTTGGTGTAATACAATGAGGTATACATCTAATTTTTGAGCAATCAAGATTTCTTTCTTTACCTTTTAAAACACTATCATAAAATATAGGAGTCATATTCTCTTTCACGTTATGTCCAAAATAGTAATAATCGACATACTTGTTTGTTACTATATATAATGTTTTTCCAATCCTTCTTGATGAAATCATGCTTCCTTCAATTTCAAAATCTCTAATTTTCTTAATATCACTTTTATTAGTAATATCATATTCAATTGCCTTTACAAATGAAGGAGAATAGTAGTATGGCATAACCCTCTTTCCCTTAATTCCCGTTCCATTATCAATATTAAAATTTTTGTTTGTCGAACCAAGAACAACCATTTTATTTCCATCTACATAAATTTCCTGAGGGTTAAAATTTTTATCTGAAAATTCTACCGTGCTTATAACTTTCATATTATTAGACGGATATACATCAGCAACTACTATTCTTTGCTTATTAACCTGATAAATATATTTGCCGTCAATCTTTACTATATCTGATTCATCAACACCTTCAACCTGAACATTTGTTTTTGAGTAATCACTACTGACAGAATCAGATTTAGCCTTTTCTTTAACATTAGCTGCTTGTGCCATGGATTTTACACTTGCACCTGTTGCTTGCATGTCTTCAACCATGAAATACCTATTAGTTTGGCCAGCTCTAAACTTTTCAAGGATTTCTTTTAATTTTGCTTCTGAACCAACTGTAGGAAGATTGTTAACCTTTGAGATTATTCCATCTAATATGGTTTTTTCAGTCTTAGGATTAAAAAGATTATCCTTGTCACTTATTATGATTAAGCCACGGTCATAAAATACTTTTTTCCCGAGTGCTTCAGCTATTGCTCTGAAAGGTACAAATGTCCTTCCATTAATCTCTTTAGCAGCTACCTCTAGAGAAATTTGTTTTCCGTTTGCATTAATCCTTTTTTGTCCCACTACAGTTGAAATCTTTTTGCCCTTGTATGTAATTGTAACTGTAGATATTTTTGGCTCCCAACCTACTTTTGCTCCTAATGATTCTGAGATAAATCTGACAGGAACCAGTGTTCTTCCATTTTCATCAATCGGACAAACTTCAATATTTTTATCCACGCTAGTTTTTACATTATTTATATAAGCGTCATTACTTCCAATATATAATACTATTGCATTTGCAAGCCGTTTTTGAGCTTGTTCAGGCAAATCAGATTTGGCCATTATTTTTTCGCTTGGAATTATAAGAACTGAAAAAGCGAAAACTACAGCCAACATTAATGCTAAACCTTTTAAAATTTTTTTCATTTTCAACACTCCTTTAATAATTCTTATATAAGTTTAGACGAGATAAAACATTTTTTGTTCCACTTTTTTAATTATTTTTCACATTAATTATACATTACTTTACAAAGAAAAAGGAAGGACATTATTTTCCTTCCTTTCTATACTAATTCATAGCAATTACTTCTATTATTCTTTTTATACATTCTTCTAATCCAACCTCTATTACTTCTTTGGATTTTCGCTGCTTAAATTCCACAATACCTTCTCCGGCCTTCTTACCAATCGTTATTCTAATAGGAATACCGATTAAATCTGCATCCTTAAATTTGACTCCTGCTCTTTCATCCCTGTCATCTAGTATTGTATCAATACCCCTTGATAATAAATCATTATATATCTTTTCTGCTAAATTAAATTGTGTCTCATCAGATGCCATAACTGGAACAATAATAACCTTGTATGGTGCAATTGCTAATGGCCAGATTATTCCGTTTTCATCGCTGTTCTGTTCGATAATTGCTGCAACCGCCCTACTCACACCAATTCCATAACATCCCATAATCATTGGCTTTTCTTTTCCCTCTTCATCAATAAACGTACAATCCAATGCTTTGCTGTACTTTGTTCCAAGCTTGAATATATGACCTACTTCAATTCCTTGAGCAATGCCAATTTTTGAACCGCACATTGGACAAGAATCTTCTTCGGTAATGTTTCTAACATCTGCAAACTTAGACACCTTAAAGTCTCTTTCAAGATTAATATTTTTAAAATGATAATCTGTTTCGTTTGCCCCAGCAATAATATTTTGCATTTGGCTAACTTCTAAATCAGCAATAATCTCAACATTCAAGCCAACTGGTCCTGCAAAGCCTACTTCAGCTCCAGTAATCCTTTTAACAGTCTCAGCATCAGCCATTTCAAGCTCTTTACATCCTAACATATTATATAGTTTCACTTCATTTATTTCCCTATCTCCACGAATCAAAACAGCAACAATTTTTTCGTCTGCTTTGAATATCATTGTTTTTACTATCTTTGTTGAATCATCCTTAATGAATGCAGATAATTCTTCAACAGTTTTGATATTAGGAGTATGAACCTTTTCCTTTTCAAGTAGATTCTCAGTACTACTTTTACTCTGATCTATTTTACACTCTGCTTTTTCGCTATTTGCAGCAAAACTACATTTTGAGCAGTAAACAATAGTATCTTCTCCAACATCAGATTTAACCATAAATTCCTGAGAGTTTGAACCACCAATACTTCCAGAATCAGCATCAACAATTATATAATCAAGACTGCATCTATCAAAAATGTTTACATACGCATCATACATTTTCATGTATGACTCATCCAAACCAGCCTGATCTCTATCAAAGCTGTATGCATCCTTCATTAAAAACTCTCTGCCTCTCATTACCCCAAAACGTGGTCTCAGTTCATCCCTGTATTTATTTTGAATCTGATACAGGTTTAATGGTAACTGCCTGTAAGATTTTACTTCAGCTTTTACTGTCTCTGTGAATATTTCTTCATGTGTTGGTCCTAGTAAGAAATCTCTTTCATTTCTATCCTTCAGCCTAAACATTAAAGGTCCATAGATTTCCCATCTTCCAGTCTGTTGATATGGTTCAGCAGGAAGCAATGTTGGCATAAGGAGTTCCTGAGCTCCAGCATTGTTCATCTCTTCTCTTATTATGTTTTCGATTTTTCTTATTACCTTGTACCCAAGAGGCAAGTAGCTGTATACTCCAGAAGCTATTTTCCTAATTAATCCAGCTCTTATCATTAATTGATGACTTAAAGCTTCAGCTTCAGACTGTACTTCCTTTCTCGTTTGTAAAAACATTTTTGACATGTACATAATCAATCACTCTCCTTTTTACTTTTTCTAAAAATAAATAAAACCCTCATCTCAATAAAATTGAGACGAAGGTTATCCGCGGTACCACTCAAATTAATCACCTTTTGGTGATTCTCTTTACTAGCCAATAACGGTGCTTACCGATAGTCTGAACTATAGCTCATGGAGTGGGTTCGGTTCTGATTGACCATAAAGCCTTCCAGCCATTGGGCTTTATTCTCTGTAGATATTCAGTAACTTACTATTTCCATTCATTGCTTTGTTATTATTTTATTTGTATTTTAAATCATTTTTATTATTTTGGCAATATTAAAAATTAAGCATAATTAAAATAAAAAAGCGAAACAGCATACACTGCTCCGCTTTTACCTGTTCTAGTCATCCCCATCTGTTATTTCTGGTCTATCTGGTATTTCCTGTATTGTTAATCTTTGGACATCATTGTACTCTTTGTTTGAATCATATTCTACACAATTCACGGCTGCATGAGCAATTTCACTTATCCCTCTTGAATCTTCTAGAACTATTCCTCCACAGATTGGTCCTTTTAAGCTAATTACACTTCCTTCATTGACATAACCGTTACGCAATATTACTTTCATCATTTCACCTCCTTCAAGAATTATCTTAATAGGCATTATTATAAAAGCATCATTTAGAGCATCTTATCAAGAATACTGTTTTTATTCAAGATAAAAGTTTTATCATTTTAAGTTTTTTAAATTTTAAATAGTATTTTTTAACAAAATAATATAATTAATTCTATAAATTATGTATAATATTTATATAGAGTTACAAATTCTATTAAAAACAAAGGAGGCTACTTGGATTATGGGCTATATTATTTTTGGAGTAGTAGTAGTAATTATTTTTTATTTCATCATGGTTTATAACAATCTTGTCGCAATTAAGAATCGTGCAGAAAACGGCTGGGCTAGCATTGATACTCAGCTTCAAAGAAGATTTGATTTAATTCCTAATCTTGTTGAAACAGTAAAAGGTTATGCAGCACATGAAAAGGATGTTCTTGAAAACATCACAAGAGCAAGATCTGGAATGATGTCAGCACAAACAGTTTCTGAAAAAGCAGAAGCTGATAATGCACTTACTGGTACTTTAAAAACCTTGTTTGCAGTTGCAGAAGCTTATCCAGATTTGAAGGCAAACCAGAATTTTTTGCAGCTTCAGGTTGACCTTAAGGGAACCGAAGATAAAATTGCATTTTCAAGACAGTTCTATAATGATACTGTTGCAAGATTGAATACCGAAATTCAAAAATTCCCTCAGAATATTATTGCCGGTATAGCTGGTTTTAAAGAAAGACAATATTTTGAAATTCAAAACGAACAAGCAAAACAGAATGTACAAGTTAAGTTCTAATACATTATTCTTAGGAGGCTCAATGTGTTTGAGGTAATTGGTCATAATAAATTTAAAACTAATGTAATTATTTTCTTCTTCTTTTGCCTTTTAGCATTAGTTGTATATTTCTTTTGTGATTATTTTAGTTTTGGCTATATGGGAGTTCCTTTTGCTATAATTATAGCCTTAGTTAGTACGTTTGGTTCTTATTACTTTAGCGATAAAATTGTACTCACAATCAGCAGGGCTAGACCGGCAGATGATAATGAAGACAAGATGGTAAAAAATTCTGTCGAAGGCTTATGTCTTGCAGCAGGACTTCCACTTCCTCAGGTGTACATCATTGATGACTCTGCTCCAAATGCATTTGCTACAGGCAGAAACCCTGACCATTCTGTGGTATGCGTAACAACAGGTCTCTTAGACAAACTTGATTCATATGAACTTGAAGCTGTACTTGCTCATGAATTAGGACATATAAAAAACTATGATATTCTTCTTTCAACAATTGCAACAGTTATGGTTGGAATAATCACGTTATTAGCCGATTGGTTTTTCAGAGTTGGATTTCGTTCTAAGAATGAGGATAGAAGTAATGTTTCTGTTATCATTGGTCTTATTGGTATTGTATTTATGATTTTTTCACCCTTGATTGCACAGCTTATGCAATTAGCCCTTTCTAGAAATCGTGAATATCTAGCTGATGCAACATCGGTTGAACTTACCAGAAATCCAGAAGCACTTATTCGTGCTTTACAGAGAATCTCTGCTGATACAGAACCATTAGAAGCTGCTAATAAGGCAACTGCTAATATGTATATTGTTACTCCATTTAAAGACAATCGCAAAAAGATTGCTTCATGGTTCTCTACACACCCTGCAATCGAGGATAGGGTTGAAGCTATAAAGAACATTCATTAGTAAATAGACATAAAAAAATAGGGTTCTTGATTAATCAAGAACCCTATTTTTTTATGTCTATTATTTTAGTCTTCTTTGATGAGACTCTCCGGCATTTTAGGTTCATAGAAAAATGGCCATGGTGTTGACGTACTTGCTGACATCAAAGC
>Ga0074198_1001123_pt1 | contig 19916 bp, 5 predicted proteins | sample EPASupsiteSAE323_FD_64527 | JGI IMG/M metagenome (GOLD analysis project Ga0074198, IMG submission 64527) | Bioremediated contaminated groundwater from EPA Superfund site, New Mexico - Sample SAE3-23 | ecosystem: Environmental > Aquatic > Deep subsurface > Groundwater > Contaminated ...
GTTCTCCTCCAGAATCATACGAGTAGCCCGGGCAAAGGATTTATTATTGCTACTTACTTCTTCGAAAGCCGGCAGCTTCCGGGCCTCTTCGGGCGGTTCGCCGGTGATATAGCAAGCGCCGGGCAGATCTCGGATAGTGCTGATATCCTCGCCCTGTTGCAAGCGCCGGGCTACCGCCAGGAGGTTCTTCTCGCCCATGCCGTATAGCAAAAGATCGGCCCGGCTGTCCAGCAGGATGGAGCGGCGGACCTTGTCGCTCCAGTAGTCATAATGGGCTAACCGCCGCAGACTGGCTTCCACCCAGCCAATCACCAGCGGCACCCCCGGCCAGGCCTGGCGAATCAGGTTGCAGTAGACCAGGGTGGCACGGTCCGGCCGATATCCCTCCTTGCCACCGGGAGAATAGGCGTCATCCTTACGTTTATGGCGGTCAGCGGTATAGTGGTTGATCATACTGTCCATATTGCCGGCGGAAACCGAAAACATCAGTCGGGGCCGGCCCAGGCGCTGGATATCCTCCAGGCTGTCCCAGCGCGGCTGGGCGATGATGCCCACCCGAAAACCGTGCTTCTCCAGCCAGCGCCCCAGGATCGCCGAGGCCCAGGCCGGGTGATCCACATAGGCGTCCCCACTGACGATAATTATATCCAGTTCACGCCAGCCCCGCTGCTTCATATCAGCCTGACTGGTTACCAGCCAATCACTTGTCACTGGTTATCCTCCCTGCTAAATCATTTTCATCTCTTTATATAGAATAACCTCTGGGCCGCCCTTTATAAATAGCTGCCCAGAGGTTAGTAAAGACAAATGAAGATTTCGCTGTCGGGTTTGCTTATATTCTTTAGCTTTTACCGGCCAGAGGTACTTTGATTATTGCAGTTTTCTTTTCTGCAGAACTGCCCGTCTGATAAGTGTATTGCAGGTTCATATAATCTGGGGATGTTCCCTTGGGCACCAAAAAATCAACCTCACACTTGGCATCATCACCTACCCAATAATCGTTGCGCCAGTCTGTCCCGCAGATAATATTCTGCATTAGACAATGCTTGCTTTCGTAGTCTTTGCCGGAGGTATCGTACAGGATCGAGTCGCTCCCCACTCCGCGCACCTTAAATCCACTTGCCGCCAAATTCATAGTGTATTCAACCACAATATACTCATAGCCAGACGGCGCTACCGAGTCATATTGGCTCTGCTTGCTATTCGGCAACATTGCCGGTTGGGATAGCTTGGGATTGCCCTCGGCCCGATTTACTTTAGTTACGGTAATTTTGATTCTATCATCACCCGCGCTTGCCGCTTGGGCGCTCCCCACAATATTTACCGTTTTGGTGACAGGATCCCATGATACCTTATTGCCCAGGGTTTCACTGATAAATCTGATTGGGACCAGGGTTGAATTGTTTATTACTACCGCTGGCTGAGGCATGGTATAGGTATCAGTTTTCCCTCCGTTATGGATAATAGTGGCTTGGGGATTACCGGCAGAGAACAGAATAACCAGTCCCTTACTGGCACAAATAGCCTCTATCTGGTGGCTGTTAACGTCATACTGGACTATTGCGCCCATCTCTTCGAGAATTTTTCTAAATGGTACTAAGACCGATCCATTTTGAATGACCGGGTCCTGGCTAAAACCAAGCGACTTCCCATCCAGTATGACCTTGATCTTTTGGCTTTGCTGGGCATCATTGGGTTGAGATACGGTGGCTGGTTGGGAAATATCCGGCTTAGTAATGGTTGCCGAATTTGAAATAACCGGCTCGGCCGCGACCGCCGGCTTTGGCTCGGACGGGGTACTGGAAAGGGTTGGTACCATATTGTTTATGGTATACACGGCACCGGAGTCAGTGACGAAAGTGCCGTCCATAATAATGCATTCTTTCCCGGCAAAATTGCCTTTTGTTATTACATCAAGCCCTTTGTACGTGGATATTGCCGCCCCGACATTGACGGTTCCCTTGAGGCTTCCCCAGAAAGCCTTGAGCGGAGCTGTGGTTTTCCCGTTTTCTACCTGTATCCATTGGTCCGATGATGTATAAACATACTGCTGACTATCCGCCGAGGCAACTGCCGGCAAAATACTCATCATAATACATAGGCCTAGTATCACTGAGAGTAGTCGTCGATTTTTCATATCTTCTTTTACCTCCTCGTTTCTTGTGAGAATGCCATGCACGGCTGCGCCTCCCTCTCTTTACGTGAAACGTTTTCCGGTGGCTTCACGATTAACTACACTATTTACACTCAAGCATAGTAGATTATAAAGAAAACTGTTTGAAAGACGCCGTCGTGCTGTTAAAAAATATTCAACTACAGCTAAAACCCCCTTCTGAAAAACTCCGCACGTTTGTTTATATAGTCTAGTACCAAAATGTAAATTTTTCATAAAATCATCAACTTAATCATTTGCAAAATCTTTGTATAAGTTTATCTGCAACTACAGGAATTACAAAAAAGTAGTCGAATGTTTTCTTAGTATTGATAATATATAGTACTTTCCCTTTTATTGAGGTGAACTCTATGGCATCGTATCCGGTTCTTCACGCTCAATTGCTTGCACCTAAAATCAGGTATGTTGTGGCGCGCCATCAATTAAACGAATTGGGATCAGCTATTATCCAGCATCGGGTAACCACTTTGGTAGCACCGGCTGGTTATGGCAAGAGTGTCTGGGTGGCCTCCCTCCTGGAACAACCGGAATGGCCACTCACCGCCTGGCTCAGCCTGGATGCCCATGACAGTGATCCCGCTTATTTGCTTTACCACTTGATACTGGCCCTAAAAATGATATTACCGGATTTCGGAGCCGAATCCATCCGCACCCTGGCGAGTGTCAAGAGTGCCGCTCTGGAATGGTCGATCATTGTCAATGAATTTATTCGGGAAATTCCCCTGGAGCTGGATCTGGTCTTAGTAATGGATGACTTTCATCTTATACACGGGAATACTGTGATTTGTTCCATTGCCGAGCATCTGATTCGCTATCTCCCGCCCCATGTACACCTGGTATTTATCAGCCGGGTCAATCTTAATATAAACCTGTACCAGCAAGAACTGGCCGGGGATCTACTAATAATCCCCGCTCAGCAATTGCTGTTTTCCCGGGAGGAAACCGCCCGGCTTACATCCCTGCTGGATATGGATCTGCCTGCTAAAGACATTGCCGACATTCACCAGCACACTGAGGGCTGGGCGGTTGGGCTGCGTCTGGTGGCCCAGGTTATCAAATCGTCCGGGAACAGTTTAACCCAGGCCTATAGCGCCTTAAAACAGAAGAACTCCAACCTTCGTCAATACCTGAATAATGAACTGCTGGCTTCGCTTCCTCAGCCCCTGCAGGAATTTTTTATGGCATCCGCCCTGTTGCCGTACCTGGAAACAGAATTATGCAATGCCGCTTTTAAGCGCAGTGACAGCTCGGTCATGTTGGAAGAACTGCATACCCGGGGTCTTTTGAGTCAGGTTCAGGATGAGCCGGTAACCTGGCGCATGCACCATCTGATCGGTGAAATCCTCTCCGATTACATTAACCACCAGCGTAAACCGGAATATATTGCCCGGATTAGAAAACGGGCCGGTCTGTTCCTGGAAAAAAGCGGTAATATTGACGGAGCGATCGAACAGGCAGTGGCGACAGGTGAATGGAGTCGGGCTGCGGGACTCATCAATAAATATGGTTACAACTACTATATGCTCAGTTCCCGCCAGGAATCGCTTTTTAAGTGGATAGATTGTTTGCCGCCGGAAGTGGTCAATACTGATCCCTGGCTACTCTACTATAAAGCAAAAAGCATCATTCAAATTGACGACCTATTGGCACTTTCATTATTGTTTTCAGCCTTAACCCTGGCAAGTGAGCTAGGTGATATAAAGTGCGAGATAAATTGTCTGTTGTCCATTATTAACATCCATCTGTTAATCGGACAGCTCGAGCAGGGACGGGCAATTGGTCCGCGAATAATGGCCACTCCCGGATTCTTTACTGACCCGCGTTCGCGGGGAGAAGCCCTGGCAGCGGCCCTAGGCTATGCCATCTTTAATGATGATTTGCGGCTGGGACTGAAACTAAGCCGACAGGTTTTGCGGCTCAAGCTTAATGATGAACTGCGCATAAGTGTTCTATATGGCAGTGCCATAATCCAGCACCGACTGGGCAATCTGCCGCACGCACGCCTTCTGTTGGAAGAGGCCCTGGCCATGCCTATTGTACAGGGTAATGAACGCTTATCGGCCACCATCTATTCTATCCTGGCTACCGTCTTAATCCTGCTGGGAGATTTCCCCGCCGCGGAAGCAGCCGCCAATCGGCTCCTGCAGATTAGTCAAAAGTATAATATGGTAGCCGATTCGGCACGTGCTTACCGGGCACTGGCCCGCATGCATTGGCGGGGGAACCGCTGCACAGAAGCCCAGCGCGAATTTACTCTGGCCTATAATTGCTTTTTGGAAGGGGAAAATACCTACGCCTTTCCTACGGCTATGGAACTCATGCTCCCGCGCCTCAAAAACGGGGAGAACGCTATAGATTTATTTAAGGAAGCCCTGGGGTTATTAGATGATATCATGTCTAATCCGGTTGGCCAGGGAGGAGAGCAACTTCGTCTTAGCATGGCCGCCATCGTCGCCATTGAAGCCAACCAATTAGACTTCGCCCGTTATTTGTTGGAACAATCAGTGAACCATTGGTTGGAAAAGGGTGCCCGCATAAACCTGGCCGGCTGCTACCTGCTGCTGGCCCACGTGCATTTGCTCCAGGGAGATGAAAGGTTATCCGACAAGTTCTTGAAAAAAGCTCTCAATTTAGCGGAGGCCGGACAATGGGTTAATTTCTGGGAGTGGCACGACGAGACCATATATACCATGTGCTCCCGCGCTATTACCAAGAATATTCACATCAACTGGGCCTGCCGTATCTTGAACCGCTGGTTTCCCCAGCGCTGCCGCCAGGAATTAGGGCATCTGCTGATAGCCAACCATACCGATCTGAACGATTTCGCGGAGTCATTTTTTCAGGATTACCACAAAAATACCGGGGCAGATATTATACATGTCTTTTATCTGGGCAGTTTTCGGGTTTTTGTCAACGGGCGGGAGATCCCCCGTCAGAACTGGCGGACCAAAAAAGCGGAGACCCTTTTTGCCTTACTGGCAGCTCATCGGGGCTATCAATCAAAGGAAGCCCTCATTGATCAATTGTGGCCGGACAGCAACTACAAGTCCGGGGAGGCCAGTCTGCGTATGGCCTTGAGCCACGCGCGTCAGGCCCTGGGTCAGCACGGCCCCATTGATGAGAGTGTAATCCTGTATCGCGGTCAAATTCACCTGAATCCCGCTATTGAAGTCTATAACGATTACGAACTGTTCCGCGAACGGACCAAAGAAGCACAGCAATACCGGGAAAGCGCCAGTCCCTATGCCATAAACGCAATGGAAGCAGCTCTACATCTATATAATGGTCCTTTTTTGGAAGGTGACATGGATAACCAGTGGGTACAAAATGAACGAATCAGCTTACAAAACCTCTACCTGCAGATACTCGAAAAATTGGCATTATTCCGTTATGAAACGGGCAACCTTGCTTCATCACTGCAGCTATGTCAACAATACCTGGCGCTGGAGCCAGTTGAAGAGTCTATAATACGGCAGGCCATGCAGATACTCCATCAAACTGGACATAAACGCCAGGCTTTATCCCTATATCGTAAATTGGAAAGCGATCTGCGCAATGAATATAACACCCCGCCAGACCCGGAAACGACAATATTGTGCCAAAAAATAATTTAGTACCCTTTACTCTCTATTTTATTTCCCGGGTAGTCATCCCCTCAGCACTCTGCTATGGGGACGTGGTGATCGTCACGGTTTTGTTTTTATCATCCCACGCCACCTTTGCCCCAAAGGTTTCGCTGACAAAACGGACCGGAACCATCACCCGATCATCAATAACCAGGGGAGTTTGATCCAGCCATATAGCCTTGCTGTTGTTTATTATTACCGTATGCTTATCAACCTCAAGTTGAATTTTAGTATCGCCCCGAGTCAGATATACTACCTTATCTCTTTGATTATACTCCACGCTCACTCCCATGGTCTCTGCCACCGCTCTTACCGGAACCACAACCTGGTTATTAACCAGTTGGGCCGGCACTTCTGGATTAATTACCTGTCCATCAATTACCAGCTTCACGATGGGATACTTTTTTTTCGGGGGCACCGGGGTCTTATATTTATTCACTACCAAACCATTTTTGATTATCATGGTTTCTCCGGCATCTGTATAAAAAGTTCCATCTTCAACCGTTATGGGCGGATGACCCTGGTCAGAGCGACAACCGGCCCCGGCCTTGAGCGTTCCATTAACTTTATCTATTACTGCCCGGTAATCGCAATTGGTGCGCATTAGCCCTTTTCCGTCCATGTATCCCTTGATAATATCAGTACCCGGGAAAGTTACCAGCATAGCCAGCGCCCGGCCGGGGAAAACCACGCCGCCAATAACCAGCATACACAGTAAGGTAAGTACTAAAAATTGCCTTTTGCTTTGCATAAGACTACCTCTCAATCAACTCAATTCACAGCGACGAAGGTAAAAACGCCATCCGCTCCAGTGCCACGTTTTGGCTTCTCCTTTACCACGGCATCACCCTGATCAACATAATCTTCTCCCAACTCTATTTCGTTTACGAGGTTTACCGGCTGATTACCGTAGTGATTATCTTGTTGGATTTGTCATATGTTACGATCACATTGAACTGGCCATTCTTATCTGGCGCTGCTGCCGCCAGTTTTTCACTGCTGCATTGCGCCGTAAATGAGCCAAAGGCCTCGTGCAGTTTTTTATTAAACCTGAGCGTGCCATCGGGCACCGTGTAGTCAGCAGGCAAATAGGCGCTGATCCCCGGTGCAAACACCTCCAAATCCATGTTGTCGTCTTTAATGCTAACATCATTGAATTCGGTATCACTGTATACCAAGCCCTGGGGAGTCGATACGGGTTGGGCGATCGGCATCAACATCTTTGAGGACACCGGGGGATTATGGTTTATGGTTATCTTGGCAGCTTGAATATCTTTACCCGTGCCCGGCTTAAATTCAACCACGAATTGGCCGTCTTTAAAGCTGTAGGTGCCACCAGATGGACTCCCCTTGCCCAGCGCCTTTTCAAAAACAGTTATACTATCACCCAGTCCCACCTGCTTATTTATTACAGATCGCACTGCTTCCTTGGGCTTTACTGCAGTTTTTTTAGCCAATTCTGATGATGAACTGCTAGGGCTCTGCCCGGCGCACCCGGCCAGGCCCAGGAGCATGGTGATCAGCAACAACATTCCAATAACCCGGGGAAATCTCTTCATAGATAATTCCTTCTTTCTTTTGTTTTCTATTTTCCTGAACCTCCTTTCCGTAAGGACATCCCTTGGTCAATTTATTTAACGAGATTCCGGCAGTATCTGTCCCCAACCGGAACTATTGCCTTCCCCTGCAAGAGTACATTGGGACCCAGTAAACCCCAGGCACTCCCCTTACCAGGAAAATAACTGGCTGCACTTCAGGTCCTGGCTGGTCCCGTCATAGTAGAAAATCAGCGGGCGGCCAGTCTGGTCCAGGATGAGTGAGCTATAAGCGCCCACCATGCCCCGGGCCGAGACCGTCTCGACCTGCCAGGCCCCGGCTTTTTTCACCGCGTATTTCAGGTCATAACCCCGGCTGTCGTAATAGGAAATACAGGGGTTGCCGACAGCGTCCAGTTTGAGCGCGGTATAGAACCCGGTCTGCTTGGAAGAATCCACGGTTTCGATCTGCCATTTTCCATCTTGCTTAACCGCGTATTTCAATACCCCCTGACCGGCTTCATAGTAGCTGATACAGGGCTGACCGGAGGCATCCAGCGCCAGTGACGGATAGTAACCGGCATCTCCTGCGCTATCCACCGCTTCCACCTGCCAGCCGGAACTGATGCGGCTGGCGTACTGCAAATCACCTCTGCCGGCGTCATAATAGGCGATATGCGGCTGGCCGGCGGCATCCAGGAAGAGGGCGGTATGCCCGCCCGCGCTGCCTCGGCTTACCGTGGCTGTTATCCAGTAATTATTGATCTTCTCGGCATATTTGATGGCTCGCTGGCTGGCATCATAGTAGCTGATGCCGATCTTGCCTCCGTTTATAGCCAGGTAAGAATAGCTGCCCACATCCCCGCTGCTGTCCACTATTTCCGCCTGCCACCCGGATTTATTGCGGACGGCGTATTTCAAGGCTTTGCGGTTGGCATCGTAATAGCTGATATGGCTTATCCCCCGGGCATCTACCGCCAGGGAGGAATAAGGCCCGACGTCTCCGGCCTGGTCGGCTGTTTCGGTCTGCCAGCCGGATTTATTGCGGACCGCGTATTTCAGGGTATGGTTGCTGTTGTCGTAATAGCTGACCCGTACATTGCCGGCGGCGTCTGCCCCCGCTGAGGCATAGCGCCCTACATCGCCGCCGCTGTCAATGGTCTGGTGCTGCCAGCTGCTATTCACGGTAGTAAAGCTGAAATCATAAGCCGAGCTGAGGGTGCCGGCCTTGCTGCGCACTGCTCCGGCCGGCAACTTGACACTGTGGGTCGCGCCCGGGATCAGTTCCTGCAGCGGGACCAGGATCAGCTTACGTCCCTGCACCACTTGCTGGACCGGGACCGCCTGACCGGCCTGCAGCAGCACCACTTGCTCTATTGCCGGTCCGCCCGAAATATCCTTGTTGTAGACCAGTTCCACTAATTGATCAACTGCCACTCCGTTAGCCCCTGCCGCCGGATATGTGCCCCCGATCCCCACGCCGTTGACATCCAGGGTGGCGTATTTGATGTCATCGTTATCAGAATCTTCCCAGGCGATATGGAGGTTGCCGATAGAATCCACAGCCAGCGCTTCTACCCCGATGCCATCACAGCTGGCCAGGGATTCGCTCTTCCAACCCGCCGGTGTATGCCGGGCGCGCTTGACCATATCAGCCGTACAATAAATGATCTCGGGGGTACCGGCGGTATCGAGGCGCAGCAAACAATGTTTGATGTTGCTGTCGGCCACGTCAGCGGTTTCCTCCAGGTATCCGCCGGACTGTAGGCAGCCATAAACCAGCCTGCCTTCCATTCCCTTATAAACCAGGTGGATCTTACCGGAGGCATCCTCCTGCAAATCACTGCAGACAGCCCTGGTATTGTACAAGCTGCCCAGCTGCTGACGCTGCCAGCCGTCAACAGACCGCCAGGCCAGATAAAGCTGATTGATATTTTTTTTATCGTTATACGAATACAGAATCACCGGCTGCCTCGAACTATCCAGGGTCAGGCAGGCTTGACAATCATATGCATCTTCCGGTAACCGGTCCAAATCCTCCACCTGCCACCCGGCGCTATCTTTCCACGCATAATATAGGACATCGTCTAATAGCCGAAACGTAATATGCGGCTGCCCTCTTTTATCCAAGACAATGTTAAATCCGCCATCAGAAACGGCCCCGCGGGATGAAACCGGCAGGTTTTCGCTATGCCAGCCGGCCCGGTCCTCCCATGTATACAGGATGGTATATATATATACAGAACCTTTTTTCTGCGTGGCATCACAAATGATATGCGGATATCCCTCTTGGTCCACTGCTATGGCATGGTTCATAGCCGAAGGGGTTGCCACCTTCTGCTTATTCCAGCCCGAATCGTCACGCGCCATATAAATCAGTTCCTTGCTGTAAAGATCATCATATACAACATGGGGGTCATTTTTGTTATCAAGGCATAGCCGAACCTGCCAGGAACCTAATTCTTTCGAGTCGACCAGGGTCTCTACCTGCCAGGCCCGGTTGATGGTAAAGTCCAAAATATATGTATTGGCCAGGGCCTTTCCCGCATAGTTTTCCACCGCACCAGCAGGTAGAATGAAGGTACAGCTTGCCCCGGGGGGCAGGTTATCCTTCGGTTCTATCACCAATGCCTCGCCCCGGGTGGAACAAGTAACCGGAATAATATTCGAATCTGCCTGCAGCCTGATCCCGGCAAAGGTTTGTCCCGCCCATATATTCTGGTCGAAGCGGATAGTGATATTGCTGCCAGTTTTAACCGCGCTTTGGCCGGAAACCGGGTCGCTTCCCATCACCTGCGGTGGAGTATTGGCTTCCAGCGGGGAGAGCCATAGGTGATAGTATATTGACACATCAGGAATACTCAATCCCCTATCTTCTTCCTTAAGTATACAAAAGTGAGGTATCCCGGACTGATCCAGTTGCAGGGCCGAGCTAAACCACCATCTGCTTTTCAGGTTCTCATCCTGGTAGTTACTGGTCAGCATCTCCCGTGACCATGCTCCTCCCGAAGTTGTCATGTAGTTATAAGTTCCATTCATACTATCCTTGAACACGATATGGGGTTTATTTCCATTGTCCAGGATCAGCGAAATGTCATCGGCTCCTTCCTTATACAGGTAATCTGCCCGCCAGCCTCGGGAACCCCGGGTGAAGTATTTCAGACCCTGGTCATTATAAAGAATATGCACTTGGTCTGCTTTATCTATAACCAGGGAAGGTTGCCTGATTACATAATGGTTTTGTTCAACCTGGGCTACCTCTGCTACCTTTTCCCCGTGCCAGCCATTATTATCGCGCCAGGCATATTCCAGAGTCAGGTTTTCGCTACGCCAGTTGCCCGTTTCTCGTTCATAGGCCACGTGGGGATTCCCGCTGGCATCCAACGCCAGTGAGGGTGATGCCCCCCACCCCTCATAAACCCTTTCCGAATGCCAGCCCGAAGCATCCCGATACACATAAGTCAAAAACCGTTGTGCCGTGTTATAGATACAGCCCTCATAAACAATATGCGGATTATCCTCCCCGTCCAAACGCAGTTTGATCTCTTCACATGCCCCCCCAATAGACTCTAGCATTTTTTCAATATGCCAGCCGGACTTGTTATGAAAAGCGTATAACAGCTTTTGGTTTCTATGGTCATAATAGGCCACACAAGGGGATCCGGAATTATCCAGTGCAATAGCCGTATACCAAACATCACTCTCTGCATCAACTATTTCTTTTTTCCAGCCTGCGGGACTATGATATAGATAAATCAGACTCTCGTTTTGACTACCACTCACCCGCGGGTATCCCCCAGAATCCAACACCATTGAGGCATATCCTATGTAACTCCGCTGCAATTCCTCCTTAACCCAGTTGCCGGAGGTGCTAAAGTCAAGGTTATAACCTTCGCTATTGGGATTGCCCGAGCCATCCTTGACCGCTCCTGGCGGTATAACAATCGTATATTGGGTAGACGGGCGCAGGTCATCGGTTGGATCAATCGACAGGACCACCGGGTTGCCTTTTAAACCGCACTCAGCTGGCACCAGGCCCCGCTCGCTTTTCAATACTATCCCGGAAAAATTAGTGCCCGGATCTACATTTTCATTGAACCTTATTTGTATTATCCGGGCACAGTCTACTCCGGTTTCACCGGGGACGGGGTTACAGGATAACAGCTGTGGCGGAACCGCATCACTTTGGGGACAACGCCGGGCCAATACTATACGCTGACCAAGGCTTAGTGCCATCAACACATTACCTTCATTATCCAGGGTTATCCGGCCATATCCGGCTATAGCTTCGCTATACCAGCCATTGGCATATTTGGTGATATATCTATTGCCACAGCAAATATGGGGATTGCCCACTTTATCCCGCACTACGAACATTGAGGCCTTCTCATCAGTCTTAATCAACCCGGTATTCTCCACATGCCAAGCCCCGGATTCGCGCCGGGCGCAGCGAATACTGCCGTCATTGGTGTAATATACCTGTGGTTTTCCACCTTCGTCCAGGAATAAGCGCAGATCGTGGCTACTCGAATCGATTTTTTCCCGATGCCAACCCGAATTGTCCCGCCAGGCGTACTGCAGATCCATTTTTAAATGATTCCCATCTTGATATTCTTGATAGGCCACCTGTAGCTGATTCTGGCGATCCATCACTATAGAACTATTTACTGCCAAGCTCGGGCACTCCCGATCCATTTTCTCAATACATTGTATTTGCCAGCCACTGCTATCCTGGTCAGCAAAATAAATCCCCTTTTTATCGTAATAGATAATATGAAATCTGCCGGAATTGTCCATTACCCAAGAGGAGACGTAACTGTAAATATCCTTTGTAATGCATTCCGAATGCCAGCCCTGGCTATCCTGCTCAGCGCAAAACACTCCATTCATATTAGTATAGATAACATGCAGTTTATCAGAGTTATCAATTGCCAGGGAAGGGGTATTGGTATCCACCGGGTTTGCGATTGCTTCCTGGCGCCAACCCGAGCTGGTCTTCCATACATGTTGCAGGGTAAAAGGGTAGCTCTGGGTATCCAGAAAGACAATATGCGGCAGCCCGGCCCGGTCCAAAACCATGACCCGGTTAAAACTTTTACTCCCTGGCGAGGCCGGGCTTTCAATCCGCCAAACTTCGGCCGACTTGTAAGCATACCTTAATTGATAATTCTCTGCAAAACAAATGTGGGGTCTGTTGTCTCGGTCCAATACCATATACTGGCCGTTGCCTCCGGCCACATCCTCAATCTGCCAGGGCTGCGGGGTAGAGAAGCTGAAGCTGTACGGCTCTGACATCTGGTTGCCATTGACGTCCTGTACCGCCCCCGGCGGTATTTCCACGGTATAGTGACCGTTGTAGCCCAGGTTAGCGGCCAGCACCACCTTCATGATATTGCCGCTTATCGGGAAGGCGGCGGATATCTCTTGATCGCCTTCCTTGAGCTTGATTCCACCGTAATTAGGGCCGGGCACCACGTTTTCCTTAAAGCTTATCTTGATGGCCTGGTCCAGGGCCACATTGGGGCTGTCTCCTGCGGGATCGGTGCTGCTGACCTGCGGTGCCGCATAATCAGCAATGATCCCTCCCTCTCTGGTTTTGGCCGCGGCAGCGGCCTCATACAGGGCGCGGGTCACCTCATCCACTACCGCCGGCAGCGGGGGCGTGACCAGTTCCGGGGCGGCACTGATCCCCGGAGGCGGTTTGATGGCCAGTCGGGCCGAATCGACCAGGGCGCTGTTCTCCTGAATGGCTCGGGCTCTTTCCAGTACCCAGGCCTGCGCGTCTTTCCACTCCTTCATTTCCTGAGCCGTGAAGGGATTGGGGTGGCCGGGGACTTTGCCCCGGGCTGGAATGACACTGCTGTAGCCGGGGGCTATCTGCCGGCTTACTCCGGCTCCGGAAAACTCGGTTTTACCGATCAGTACGCTGGTGGTCTGGCGGTCCGCACTCACATTGTTCAGCCAAAAGGTCCCCCGTATGGCGCAAACACCCCAGGGCATATCTACCTTGACCTTGACCTTCTTCTTTTCCGCCTCGCGCCACCAGGGTACTTCATTGCCGGTATCCTTGCTTTTTGCTTTTGTCCTGGTTGTCTGAGTGTTATTTACTGCCCGGCTTCCCCGGGATACTGTCCGGGCAGAGTTATCTTTGCTGCTCAGTTTTTCTTTTTTGCTCTGGTTATCTGACGTCTTACTGCGGGGATAGCTGTTGGTGCTGGCCAGGGCCCCGTAGCTCTTGCCGTGGGGCAATGCCAGTTCCAGGTATTCAATGGCGGTGCCCGGGCTGCCGTCCCGGCGGATGGTGGCTCTGCCCCGGGCTGCTTTAATGGTGATCTCGCTGTTGGCGCTCAGCTTGAAGCCAGAGCCATCCGGAAAGCGCAGTTCGGCTTCACTATTGGGTCCTACCTTGATAGTTGTGTTATTGGGGACTGTAATATTTGACTTTACCTCTATCTCCTTCTGCCCCGCTGTCTTCATCAGGGTTTTCCCTTTGATGGGTACCAGTATCCCATTCAAGGGTACCTCTCTCTTTTCGGGGCTGATGGTCATCATAACGGCAATGGCTCTTACTGCTTCAGCATTAGTGGCGTCCGCCTCCGGTTTGAAGCAGCCGGGAACAGCCAGGGTCATGAGCTCGGCATCCAGAGCGCCGGCTATATAGTCTCGCTGAGGATGATTGTCTGGGACATCTTCTATCCCGGGTGGCAGGTCAATCGAGGTCAGCTTGCTGTCGCTAAGGGAAAATGCCAATTGGGCGAGTTCTGCCCTGGTAACAGGCTCTTCCGGCCGAAAGGTCCGGTCGGGATATCCGGTCATGATTCCAGCCCAGGCCACGGCTTCTATGGCTCCCCGGGCCGGGTTGTTCCGGCCGACATCTTTGAAGCGGGGAAACAGGGCGAGCTTCTCCGGGAGTCCCCGGGCACTGGATAACAGCAAGGCTAATTCGGCCCGGGTGATGGCTTCGTCCAGCTTGAAGCTCTTACCGGGCTGGATTCTCAGAATTTGCTGCTGGGCCAGGTAGTTGATAAAGGGATAGGCGGGGTGTTCCTTGGGCCAATCGGTAATATCTACTGTACTGGTGGTCTGCAGGGCGGGGATGCTGGACGGCACCAGAAGGGGATAAAACGCATACAGGGCTATACCCATGCAACAGAAAAGGGCGCACAATAGCAACGGGCTGATGCGCCCTTTTTTATGTACTTTGTTTTTCTCTGCTCCCTTTACCATTTAATCACCCTAATCACCTGCCGGAACCTTACTGAGTATTAAGCTTCTGACCAGATTCCGGCAACATTGGCCCCAATCTGGACTAGCGCTGACCCTGGCTGCACTTCAGGTCCTGGCTGGTGCCGTCATAGTAGAAAATCAGCGGGCGGCCAGTCTGGTCCAGGATGAGTGAGCTATAGGCGCCCACCATGCCCCGGGCCGAGACCGTCTCTACCTGCCAGGCCCCGGATTTTTTCACCGCGTATTTCAGGTCATAGCCCCGGCTGTCGTAGTACGATATACCGGGATTGCCGGCGCTGTCCAGTTTGAGCGAGGTATAATAGCCGGCCTGCTTGGAGTTGTCCACGGTTTCGCTCTGCCACTTGCCATCTTGTTTGACGGCGTATCTCAATACGCCCTGATCGGCTTCATAGTAGCTGATACAGGGCTGACCCGCTCCGTTCAGGACCAACGAAGGATAATACCCGGCGTCTCCCGTGGCATCTGCCGTCTCCACCTGCCAACCCGCACTGCCCCGGACCGCGTACTGCAGATCCCCGCTGCCGGCGTCATAATAGGCGATATGCGGATTGCCGGCACTATCAAGGAAGAGAGCGGTATGACCGCCGGCACTGCCCCGGGTTACCGTTTCAATCAGCCAAGAATTATTTATCTTCTCGGCATACTTAATGGCGGCCTGACTGGCATCATAGTAGCTGATGCCGATTCTGCCGCCGTTTATGGCCAAAGCTGAATAGCTGCCCACATCTCCGCTGCGGTCCACCGTCTCCGCCTGCCAGCCGGATTTATTGCGGGCGGCGTATTTCAGGCTGTGATTGCTGTTGTCGTAATAGCTGATATGGCTGGCTCCTTTGGTATCTATCGCCAACGACGAATAAGCCCCGACATCACCGGAACGATCCACGATCTCCGTCTGCCAGCCGGATTTATTGCGGGCGGCGTATTTCAGGCTGTGATTGCTGTTGTCGTAATAGCTGACCCGGGCATTGCCGGCGGCGTCTGCCGCCGCTGAGACATAACGCCCTACATCCCCGCCACTGTCGATGGTCTGGTGCTGCCAGGTACTGTTCGCTGTAATGAAGTTGAAGTCATAGGCCGAACTGGAGGTGCCGGTACTGCTGCGCACCGTTCCGGCAGGCAGTTTTACGCTGTAGGTCGAGCCAGGGAGCAGTTCCTGCAGCGGGACCAGGAACAGCTTGCGGCCCTGTGCCAATCGCTGGACGGGAACTTCCAGGCCGCCCTCCAGCAACTGTGTCTTCTCCAACTCTGACCCGGCTTGAATGTCCTTATTGTAGACCAGTTCCACCAATTGATCAGCGGCCACCCCGCTGGCTCCCGCCGCGGGGAAACTGTCACTGACCCGCAGGCCGTTGACATCCAGGCTGGCGTACTTGATGTCGTGGGTAACATGATCTGAACAAGCCGAATGGAGATTGCCGGCAGAATCCAGCAAACATCCACTCCCTATGCCATCAATATTAGCCAGGATCTCGCTGTGCCACCCTCCCGGAGTCCGGCGAGCGCAATAGACTTTACCCCCATCATAGATGATCTCGGGGCTACCGGCAGAGTCCAGACGCAGGTAACAAGCCTGAATGTCACTTTTAGTCTGGTTTACAATTTCTTCATTATATTTTTCAGACTGCAGGCAGCCATACATTAGCTTGTTACCATAACCATAAGCCAAGTGGATCTTACCGGAGGCATCCATTTGCAGTTCTGCATAATGGAAATAACTATTGTTATCACTGCCTATCTGCCGCTGCCGGTGCCAGCCCGAAGCATCCCGCCGGGCCATACATAACCAGCGGGTATCCTTTTTAGCCGTATAGGAATAGAGGATTACCGGCCACCCGGCCTGATCCAACGCCAGACTGGCCTGACAACCACCAACTGATTCTGCTTGCATATCATCTACCTGTTCCACATGCCAACCATCGTCCCCTTTCCAGGCATAGTACAGTATTGAATCCAATAAATAAAAGGTTACATGCGGCCGATTACTGGCATCCAGTACGATATGCCAACAGGTATTGGGGTAAAGCCCCCGGGATGATACCGGCAGGACTTCACTATGCCAACCAGCCTTGTCTAGCCAGGCATATTTAACAACCATGTCCTTATTCTGGGTAGCATTATAAATGACATGCGGATACCCCGCTCCATCAATCTGTATAGCAGAATACATGCCTATAGAATCACTAGAGTTTACGTCTATCTGTTGATTATGCCAGCCGGAACCATCCCGCTTCATGTAGAAAATTGCCTTATCAGGGGAAACATTGTAAACCAAATGCGGGTTATCATAGGCATCCAAGAGCATATTGACCGCACTATAGGATATTTTTTCATCATGCAGAATGCTCTCTACCTGCCAGGCGCAGGCAATGGCGAAGCTCAGGCTGTATTCTCCCCCCAAGGCTTTCCCGGAATAGTTTTCCACTGCTCCCGCCGGTACGTTAACGGTGCAGACCGCACCCGGGGGCAGGTTGTCAACCGGACTTATTACCAGTACATTGCCCCGGGTGAAACAGGACACCGGGATATTGTTGGAATCTGCCTGCAGCCGAATTCCTCCAAAGGCTGGTCCGGGCCAGATGTTCTGATCAAGGGTGATTTCGATGTCGCTGCCGACCTTAACCGCACTCTCCCCTTGAGTCGGGACGCTACGCATTACCTGCAGCGAGGTCTTGGAAGCCCGAGAAGATAAGCTAATGTGGTAAAGCCCCAAAGTTTTATCCTTGATATTCCTACCCAAGGCTAGCAGGTGGGGAATTCCGAATCTATCTACCTGCAAAGTAGAACAAACTGACCAGCCGTATTCATTTTTACCTGTTTTATATACACCGCTGGCCAAAGTATCCCGCGACCAGACCCCTTCGGCAGCAGTCATATAGTTTATAGTCTGGTTTTTCCAATCGCGGAAAGTAACCTGCGGAATATCTTCTTTATCGAGGGCCAGGGAAATATCGTTGGCTTCACCCTGATACAGGAGTTGGGTCCGCCAGCCTTTATCCCCTTGCGTGTAGCAGCTCAGGCCCTGGTCATTATACAGAATATGCGCTCTACCCAAACTATCCAAGGCCAGGCTGGTTTCACCATGTAAAAAATAGTACTTCTGGCTTGAAGCTACCTTTTCCCGATGCCAGCCGGATTGATCGTGCCAGCCGTAAAACAATTCCGCCTTTTCATGATTATAGGTTACATCTATTAGATGCTCATAAGAGACGTGAAGATTTCCGGCAGCATCCAGCACCGCCGAGAGAGCCGCTGCTTTATCATCAATATTTTCTATATGCCAGCCGGAGGAATCCCGATTCGCATAACATACAAAACGCTGTGCGACGTTATAGATACCCCCTTTATATACAACCTGCGGATTGCCTTGTCTATCCAATAACAGGCTGATCCAATCACAGGCACCGCCAATAGAGGCTATGATCTTTTCAATATGCCAGCCGGATTCATCACGGAAGGCATACAAAACGTCTGATTTATTCCTGGCAAAATAAGCTATGTGCGGATAACCCCGGCTGTCCAAGGCTATCGCCGTATACTCAACATCATTATCCAGGTCAACTACTTCTCTTTTCCAGCCATCCGGGCCATTATAAAGATATACCAGCTTGTTATCAATTCTGCCACTGATATGGGCATATCCCCTGGAGTCCAGTACCATGGAGGTATAGTTCATAATTCCGTCGTTGATTTCTTGCTTCAGCCAGTTGTGAGAAGTGTTAAAGACAATGTTATATGCTTCGTTGTTGGGATTGCCGGAGCTATCCTTGACCGCGCCGGCGGGAATAACCAGCGTATATGGGGTAGACGGCCGCAAATCAACACGCGGGGCAACGGTTAAGATTACCGGATTGCCCTTCAGCCGGCAATCCGTTTCTACGATTCCCTGTTTACCAACCAGCCTTATTCCGGTAAAATTAGTCCCCGGTTCTACATTTTCATTAAACTCGATTTGTATTATCCGGTCGCAGTCCACTCCGGTTTCCCCCGCTGCCAGATTACTGGAGAAGAGCACTGGCGGGTAGATATCGCCCTGGGGACAGCGCCGCGCTACTTTTACACCGCAGGCAACCCAGACATTGCCAGCCTGATCCAGAACCATGGATCCGGCCATGCCGATTTCTTCCCCATGCCAGCCGGACGCGTCTTTGGTAAGGTAGCGTTTATCATAGTTTATATGAAGTCGACCGGTTGCATCCAGCTTAAGGGAAGTGGTGAAAAAGAAGCCGGTATACTCGGGTTCGGGTGTTTCCAATTGCCACACCCCGTCTTTGCGCCAGGCGTAACCCAGCCTGCCGTTCTCTTTGTAATATGACACATGCGGAGTCCCGTCGCCGCTCAGCACCAGGCAATTCTTCCTGCCCGCCTGATTGTCATCCTCTCCCCCGTCAATCTTTTCCTTATGCCAGCCGTCGCTGTTCCGCCAGGCATACATCAGGGTCTTGATGATACTGACTTCCACCAGGTATCGGCAATAGGTTACCCGGGGCTGTCCCGAGCGATCTACTGCAATGGAAGCATCATATGCCAGCAGAAAGTTCTCTTTATTCAATTGGTCGACATATTCTGAATGCCAGCTGCCTCCGTCCCGCCAGGTATAGAGCAATCCCCGGGTATTGGCGTATATTGCGTGCAGCCTGCCTGCCTCATCCTCCGTTATATCCGGAGTGCTCATACTAACATCTGCCGCCACCCGCTCTTTCTGCCAACCCGTATCGGTCTTCCAAAAATGCTGCAAGACCTGCTCACCGGGCGCAACAGTCTCAATGTACAAGATGTGAAGGGTTCCGGTATGGTCCATGATCATAACCGGATCTGAGCTGTCGCTTCCTGCCGGGGTCAGTTTTTCCATCGACCATCCCCTGCTGGTCTTCCAGGCATGCACGATTTGGTCCGAGTCTACATAGCAGATATGAGGGTTGCCGCCTGTATCCAGTGCCAGTGCCCGTTCGGAACCAGAATATCCTGTGCTTGACACATCCTCAATCTGCCAGGGCTGGGAGGTGGAGAAGCTGAAGCTGTAGGGTTCCTGCATCGGGTTGCCGCTGATATCCTGCACCGCACCGGAGGGTATTTCTACGGTATAGTGCTGGTTGTAGCTTAGATTGGAGGCCAGGGCCACCTTCATTATGCTCCCGTTGATGGAGAAGGCGGCGGGTATCTCCTGGCCGCCTGCCTTGAGCTTGATTCCACTGTAATTGGGGCCAGACACTATGTTTTCCTTAAAGGTTATCTTGATGGTTTGGTCCAGGGCCACATTCGGGCTTTCGCCTGCGGGGTCGGTGCTGCTGACCTGCGGTGCCGCATAATCCGGGAGTATTCCTCCCTCCCTGGTTT
>Ga0074198_1001126_pt1 | contig 19849 bp, 6 predicted proteins | sample EPASupsiteSAE323_FD_64527 | JGI IMG/M metagenome (GOLD analysis project Ga0074198, IMG submission 64527) | Bioremediated contaminated groundwater from EPA Superfund site, New Mexico - Sample SAE3-23 | ecosystem: Environmental > Aquatic > Deep subsurface > Groundwater > Contaminated ...
CAATCTCCCCTGTACCATCCCTGATAACCCGGACATACCCGTCATCACCAGGAACAAGCCGGCCGGTCTTGATATACCTTAAAGCAGGCTTCTCTGTGACCTTTGTCACTACGAACGGCATAATCCGCCTCCCGACTTTTCTTCCCGTTTATAGCAGAGATCACAGAGATCAATATCGTCGTTAATCCTGTAAAGGCAGAAAAAATGTCGTTATATTCCGTTTAATAGATATTATTTTAATATTATAATCTGGGCAATTTATTACAAGATTGTTTTAGGATCATTCAGATGAAAAATTTTATTCTCCCTATAGTTCTTTATTAGGTTGAATTATCACTTAAGGATAAATTGGTGGTCCAATAATTGTAAGATAATGAGAGATCAGATTGTTTTAGATAAAATATTACTGTCTTATAATATTTGTATATCTTTAATCAAATCAAAACGTTTAAGGTATCTTAATTAATATAATTTCTTTATTAATCGAAAGGAGTTTTCTGAATTATTATTTTTACATTTGTAAATAATGATTCAGAATTTATTTAAATTATGTCTAAATGGGGGCATTTTAGAAATAATTTGCAGATAACCATGACATTTTATATGTTTGTCTGTTTTTTGGGATTGATAATAATATTTATCTCATCTCCAGTCCAGGGTGATTGGGTAAACGAAACTATATGTTCTAACATAGGAAGTACGTACTCTGTAGTTTATGATTCATCAGATCATCCTCATATGCTTTTTAAGGGATCTGAGGGTAACATTTATCTTCACTATAATGGATCACAATGGGTAAGAGAAGATATTCCTTTTCCATCTTACTTGATTACAAGGATGTTTCTTGATAAATCAGAAAACCCGGTTTTTGTTTATATAACTCTAACACCTTCAATTGATTCAAGGAATGAACTAAAATTTGCAAAAAAAACAGATAAAGGATGGGAATCTGACTTAATCGATACAAATGTTACAAATATATGTCTTGATTCACTAATTTTGAATGAAACCGGCATTCCATATATTGCTTATACAAAAAGAACTGGATGGGCTACATCAAGCCTATTATATGCTTTTAAGTCAGATCATGGATGGTTAAATACCACAATAGATCAAGGCTCAAATTATCCATTAATTTCTATGAATCAGTCAGGGTATCCTGATCTTGTATACACCTTTCATTCAGATTTTGATGGTACATCTAAAAGGATTTATCATGCTTATCATACTCCCTCTGGATATTTAACAAATAAAATTAGTCAGCCTTCAAGTTCTGTAGAACTACTTGGCCTTCAAAAATCTTCTCTTAATAACCTATCCTTACTATACCACGATCCATGGTATGGAGATGATTTTTACATCTGTGAGAAAAAGTCAGATTCAGGTTGGTCTGTTATAAATCTTCTATCAAACCCACAATACTGGAATGAATATTCAGGGATAATTCAGGCTCCTAATAAAGGGGATACTTCAATTGCTTATATCCAATCTATATATTATGAATTATATGATAGTGGGTCTTATAAGGGAACCAATATTAACAATACATTAGGATATTTGTACAAGAGTGGGGATTCATGGATAAAGGAAACAATAAAAACCAGTGGATTTAGAACTCCAATATTCCTCACATTTAATCAGAGTAACTCTCCTCACTTATTTTATCGATCACCCTGGGGGCTTCAGCATGCATGGAAGGTATCTACTGAACCGCCAAAATTTAAAAACATTATTCCATCAGTCGCTAATAATGAGGGGATTTCCAAGGTACGAATTGTCGGTTCTAATTTTCAATCAAATATCTTAGTATCTCTAATCAAGGGAGATTCAAAAATCCCTGCAAGTCAAGTAGAATTTATCAATAGTAGTGAAATATTATGCAATTTTAACGTAACCGATGTAAATATCGGGTTATATGATCTGGTATTAAAGAATCCTGATCTTCAGGAAGTAAATAAGCGGGGAGCATTTTTAGTTATTAATAATAAAGACAGTCTGAATAAATTTAACTTTCAGAAAACGTATGGAGGGACAGAATCAGAATATAATAATATTATTAAAAATACAACAGATGGGGGATTCATTCTCTTGGATTCCTCTAATTCTAATGATTTTGATGTAACCCGAAGATCAACTTTCAAATACCCGGGCTTTGATTTGTGGATTGTTAAACTCTCACCAGATTATCAGATTAAATGGGAAAAGTGCTTTGGAGGAAGTGGTGACGAATGGTCTGTGGATATTATTCAAACCCAAGACGGTGGATTTGCCGCAATTGCCAATACTTGCTCAAATGATGGTGATGTTTCTGGTTACAATGGTAATCAGGATATCTGGGTTATTAAATTAGACTCTGATGGCAACCTCTTATGGCAGAAGTGTCTTGGTGGTACATTACTTGAAGCAGGGAAACGGATACATGAGACTTCAGATGGCGGGTTTCTTGTTATTGGTGATACTAATTCAAATGATCTTAATGTATCAGGTAATCACGGATCCTACGATGCATGGGTTGTAAAATTAGCTCCTGCAACTGGAAACATTCCTCCGGCAATTGAATGGCAGAGGTGTTTCGGAGGTTCTAAAGGTGATACCGGACTTGATGTGGTTGAAGAATCACATGGTAACTATCTCTTGGTAGGATCTTCTGAATCAACTGACGGTGACCTTTCCGGCATCAGTAAATACATCGGATATTGGATTGCATCTTTTGATTCAAATCGAAACATAACCAGACAAGCACGATATGGAGGAAGTAACGGGGCTGATGCAACTGATTTTATCCGGACATCAGATGGAAATTATCTGATTTCAGGGTATACGAATTCATATGACGGAAATGTTACCGGAAAGCATGGAAAAAGTGATATTTGGATTGTAAAGGTAAATAAAGAGTTTGAATTATTATGGGAGAAGTGTCTTGGAGGCGATGGCTATGATAACAATCCATACCTTATCGAGCGAAAACCTGGTCAATACATAATAAAAGGATATACTGATTCAAACAATGGGGATATTACAAAGAGTTATGGTAACGGAGATCTCTGGGTTGTAAAAATAAATGATACTCCTACTATTGAATGGGAAAGTTCAATTGGCACTCCGAATAAAGAAGAAAGTGGTTATCCGTACGGAGGACTCATAAGAGTATCAGATAACGAGTTTCTCACATCAGGTTCGATAATTGCCAATGATGGAAAAACAGATCTCTGGATCTTCAAGGTAACAGATAAAGATACAGATGTACCGGTAATAAATAATATAACTCCCTCTTCTGCTCCAAATACAACTCCTGTTTCTTTCAGGATAAGTGGATCCGGGTTTAAGGCTTCTCCTTTGCCGATAGTAAATCTTACCAAAGAAATACCCTCTCCAAATCCAACCTGGGCAGAGAGTGATAAATCATATATTAACTCCAAGCAGGAATATAAAATTAGTTCGGTTATTTCGATTCCAGCTACTAATGTTACAGTCCCGGATTCCGGTAATATAACCGGGATATTTAATATTACCAGAGCTGTTACCGGTAAGTACGATCTGAATGTAAGAAATGGAGATGGCCAGATAGCGACAAAGATTGGGGCATTTGAAGTTACCGGTCCGTCAGTTAACCCAAAACTTGTAACCGATACAGCAGTTGTAAGTAAATGGTTTGCAGTATTAAGCGGTCATATTATGAATGTCGAACCTGGTGTTGATTATCCGGTCAGTTTCAGGTATGAAGGCGGGGCAACTCCGAAGACAAAAGTTGGGTTATCTATTGTAAATCAAACGAACGCCACATATCGCCATATCCTTACCGAGCTCAGTCCAGGCACAACCTATTATTATCGTGCAGTTCACCGGGATTCTGCCGGTCCTGAAAATCCACATGCAATTGATGCTGATAATGTTGAGTCATTCGTAATTGGAGATAGCCCATCGCCAACAATCACTTCGATCACTCCCTCTTCAGCCCCCAACACCACATCGGTCCAGTTCCGTATCTTTGGTTCCAACTTCCAGTCCACTCCTCTCCCGATAGTAAACCTTACTAAAGCGTTTGGGGATGACCAGGTAAACATCACCGCGACGAATGTTGCCGTCCCAGATTCCGGGAACATTACCGGTACGTTTGATCTGACCGGGGCAAGAACAGGAACTTATGACCTTGTGGTAAAAAATGGTAATGGGCAGAGCGTTACAAAGAATGGGACCTTTGAAGTAACGGGCCATAGTACATCTGTTATTGTAAACTCAATCGAACCATCGACTTCCTCTAATGATGATATATATGGATTTATTATTCGTGGTGCAGGGTTCACTAATGAATCTCTTGTGACAATTGCAAAACCTGGGACATCTATCACAAGGAATTGTTTGTTTGGTGGTCCTGATACCATATCTGTAATATATCACCTCCAGGGTGTTCCTGCAGGGATATACAATGTTACAGTCACTAATCCTGACGGTATGTTCGGGAAGATGGAGAACGCACTTACTATCGAAGATAAGCCTCCCAAACCTTTAGATTCAAAGTTTATCGCCTCAGTCGCTTCCGGCCAGGTTCCTCTAGAGGTCACATTTTATGATCAGTCTAATGGTAATCCCACATCATGGCTATGGGAATTTGGCGACGGAACTGTCTCCAATCAAAAAAATCCTACCCATACCTATGCCAATACAGGGAATTACATGGTGAACCTGACAGTGAGTGACGGAACAACTTCTCGAAAATTATCCCAGCCTGATTACATAGTTGGGACTCCGGATGATACGGGAGACATGCTAAAAATTAGTAGTGCCGTCTCATATGCAGCAGGAAAAGTAAACACTGACTATTATGGAAACTCATTGACGTTCATCAATGATGTGTATCAGAATGGGTCAGGGTATGCGTTTGATTCTCCGATTGAAAATTTCGAGCAGGTGAAAGAGTTATTTAAACGGGCTAATAGAAATCAGACACTTATTCCACCGAAAGGGTCTATTGCCATGTATCAAACCGGAGACATGGCGTTCGCCTTGTCTGAAGGAAATGGTAATGTTATTAGTTGTAATAAGGATCATAAGATTATTCGCAGGGGGTATAATCCAAATCCTGAAGGATATATTGGGTGGGCGTTTCCAATTATATCCGGACCGACTGTGTTGTATCTGAAATCTGGAGAAATTGTAAATACTACTTGGGATTTAGATCTTAAAAAATCCATATGGAATACTACAGAAGATATTGCATGGTATAAAATTGAAGTGTTTGAAATTAGTGATGAGACATATGATAACATATTGGAAAAAAAGAATGGAGCAGTTCAAATTAACTCATGGTTCTCAACTCTTATCGCTGTTAAAAAGGGAGTTGAGACGGTCACCATTACCATAGATATAGGTGCTTCGTCTTTAAGAAAAATTGTAACTTCCGTTGTGTGCTTAGGTAATGATTTAAAAGAAATCGGAAAAAAATTACATATTACAAATACAGTTCAATCGGGTTATGTTTCAAAAACTCCTGTAGTATTAATCCATGGATGGATGGGAGATCCTAGTACTTTCAACAGATTAATAGAAAGATTAAAAAATAATGGATATTCAGATGACGAAATTTGGATTTTTGACTTTAAAAAATATAATAATTATGATCCGAGAGATATTGCAAAACTATTAAAAGCAGAAATAAAAAACAAAAGGGACCAGTATGGGTATAGAGGAAAAGTTGACATTGTATGCCACTCGATGGGGGCTCTTGTATCAAGATGGTATATTGAAAAATTAGATGGAAAACAAGAAGTAAGACAATGGATCGGTATTGCTCCTGCCAATAATGGCGCAGCAATTGCCGATAAATTGGATGAAAAAGCTGATGGAAATCTAGTTCGTCTAATTGATGCTTTTTTTGGAGGAGATGGTCGTAAACAATTAAGAACAGATAGTAAAACTGTGGAGCAATTATCTAAAGATGTAACGCAGGAAAAAATTATATATCATGTAATAGTCGGTGTAAATGATGAATCTGAAGAAGATTTTTTTAAAAATAGCCCCCCAATAGAAGGAGTATCAAAGATTGCAAATAACTATAAAGGAACAACTTGGACAAGAATACCCGGAACTAATACATATCGTGAAACATATTGCGGTGATGGTATGATCTCTGCTGAACAATCTCGGTTGAAAGGAGCCTCCTTTGTTTGGCTATCTGGATTAGATCATTCAATCATAACCCACAATGATAGAACAATAGATCTTGTAGTAAAATATTTAGAAAATCCGAATTATGAAAGCCCGAAAAAACCAATAAAACTTTCATATACACCAAAAAACCCTATGGTGGGTGGTATAATCCTTTTTGATGGAAATCTGGTTGATACGAAAATAAAAGAGGATTATGATTATTGGTGGGCTTTTGGGTATTTATCTCCAAATTCTCTAGATATAAAGGATAGAATAACAGAAAAAAAATTTACTACGCCCGAATCTCACAAAATTATTTTTTATATTGAGCGGGATGGGAAACATATTGAAAATACAGAGACATTATTGGATCTAAATCTTGAGATGGGAGATATCCTATTTGATAGGTCTGGTGGGTTTAATCCAGGAACAGTTGTCCCAGGTCAGTACTCTCATGTTGGGATGTATATTGGTAACGAAAAAGTAATTGAGGCATTAGCTCTTGGTGCAGAAATTAAAGACTTAAAAAGTTGGGATTCTAATAATAAGACATATGTAGCAGTATACAGAGTGAAAGGACTTAATAGCAATCAAAGAGATGAAGTCGTAAAAATCATTGAAAAATTTGCAAATCCCAATTCAAAAGCCGGCTATGATTACTTGTCGTTAAGTGAAGGTGTATTTACTATTGTATCGGCATTAGGGTTAGGATTGGCAGATTCTTTTGATGATGACATTGTAATAGCACCCTATGGTAAACAATTGAGTTGTAAAGATTATGGAAATGGGCCATTTGATGGAGAACTGGGGTGTGGGGAATTTTATTGCAGTGAATTAGTTTGGTATGCCTATAAAATGGGTTCTAATATTGATTTGGACACGAAAAGATATGGAGATCTCATTGCCCCCCAAGAAATTGCAGATAATTATCAATATACTTCATTAATCGGAGTCCATTATGAGGAGGCACCGATGAAGTTGGCTGATCCTTGGCTTGGAATTGTTAAATGTCCTGTGAATATTACTATAACTGATCCATTTGGGCGCAAATTGTCCCGAGATAATAATCAAATTCCTGATTCATATTATCATGAAGATTATAATGAAACAAATAATGAAGTTGAAAAATTTTTCATTATCGCGTCTCCTTTAGCAGGGAATTACTCAATGAATTTGATACCCGATACTTCTGCTGATCCGAATTCCACATATTCATTTGAGGTTTATAATATTGTTAATACCTCATATATTCATCCATTTTTTAGTTCATCAGGCACAATTCAATCAATTCCTGATGAACCAATTATTATTAAAGTTCCTGATAAATTACAATCTCAGTTTTTTGCTGATAAAACAGTTATTACTCAATCAGAAGATGTAAAATTTCTCGATTATTCATCGTATTCTCCTATAAATTGGACATGGGATTTTGGAGATGGGACATTTGCATATGAAAAAAATCCAATACATACATATAAAAACACAGGAAATTACTCAGTTTCATTAACTGTTATGAATTTAACTTCTTCAGATACACTCGTAAAAAAGAATTATATTTCTGTGCTTGCGTCTCCTACTTATTATATCACCTCCACCGTCTCCCCGAACGGCACCATCACCCCATCCGGTTCAATCCCCGTCCCTGAAGGTACTAACCAGACCTTCACTATCACCCCGAATTTATCAAACTACATAAAAGACGTAAAAGTCGATAATATCTCCGTCGGTCAGGTTAAAAATTACACATTCTACAATGTTACATCAAATCATACAATCTATGCTGAATTTGCACCTGACCCAGTTACTCCCATTATTGCCAACTTTACTGCAAATCTCACATCCGGTACTATCCCACTATCAATCCAGTTCACTGATACCTCAACAGGTTTTCCAACCTCATGGTTCTGGACCTTTGGTGACGGAGGTAATTCCACAACCCAAAATCCGGTTCACACTTACTTATCAGCCGGTTTTTTCACTGTCAACCTGACAGCAAGCAAATATGGCAATTCAAATACAAAATCAGCCCAAAATTATATTAATGCAACTCCCCCGATTTTACCACCTTCTGCAAACTTTACTGCAAATTTCACATCCGGTCCAATACCTCTTACCATCCAGTTCACTGATACCTCCACTGGTTCCCCAACCTCATGGCTATGGACCTTTGGTGATGGAGGAAATTCCACAACAAAAGATCCGGTCCATACCTACTCCAAATCAGGTCTTTACACCGTCAACCTGACAGTAAGCAATTCAGTAGGTTCAAATACCAAATCGGCATATAATTACATCAACGCTACATCTCCAATTTTACCCCCGATAACCAATTTCACCGCTAATATCACTTCAGGTCCAATACCTCTTACTATCCAGTTCACTGATACCTCCACTGGTTCCCCAACCTCGTGGGTCTGGACCTTTGGCGACGGAGGAAATTCCACAAATAAAGATCCGGTCCATACCTACTCCAAATCAGGTCTTTACACCGTCAACCTGACAGCAAGCAATTCAGGAGGTTCTAATACCAAATCTGTAAAAGATTTTATTAATGCTACAATCAAATTGACCCCCTCTGCAGCGTTTACATTTATTCCTTCTGTTGCGGATATAAATCAGGAGATCTCATTTAATCCTGAAATATCAGGGCCGGATATCGCTACAATCTTATGGAATTTTGGTGACGGAACAAAACCTGTTACTTCTTACAACCCGGTATATCAGTACAAATTACCCGGGCGATATAATGTAACCCTAACCGTCACAAACCCGTATGGAACAGCCACGGCAAGCCATATTGTACCTGTAAGGGGTCTTATTCCATACTTTAAGATCAGTCCCGATAATTGGTCGTTCGTGAATACTCAGGTTACATTCAGCGACGAATCCATGGGTGGACCAGTACAGTGGTTCTGGAACTTTGGTGACGGTAATACTGTCAATACAACACAAACAGAGATCACACACTCATATTCACAGCCTGGAACATATATAGTGAATATGACCACAACCAATTGGCAGCCGGTTACAAAATCTATGGAAAAGACCTATGTTGTATATGAAAAAACAGTCCCCAGAAATGTAGATTTCGCTCTGCCTGATATAAACCAGACTGGAGTTGCACCCTTTAATGTCAGGTTTATCGACACTACTCCAAAACTGTCAAATGTTACTGGATGGTTATGGGACTTTGGAGATGGATCGAACTCTGTTGAACAAGCACCAAATCATACCTATACAGTTCCGGGTCAGTATACTGTGGTTCTCACGGTGAGAAATGAGATAGGAACCAATGAGATAAGGAAGGCTGCATTTATTTCTGTGACTTAATAAAAAAGATCTTTGAGATTATAACTAGTATAATGTCGTGTTTTCTTCTTGGAGAAGGTGGATTTATGTCATTATCAAGTAACAATAATAACTAAAGTTTTTTCATCTTATCCCACAACCTACACTACAAATTTCTTCTTCTATAAATTTTTAAGTATCCTTCTGCCCGGAATTATATCTTAACAATTTAATAAGACTATAATAAGCCTAGAAAGAAACCAATTTATCGTCTATGTGGTAAACATTTTTTAAATTTTCAAGTAAAGGAGATGTCACATAAAATTTGCATCGTAAGAAGAAGAACCAATAAAAAAGTATAACCTCTGAAACGATTAAAGTAAAGATAATTGATGTAATTCATGCCGGAAGATATCAGGATTCAGATTGATAAAAGAGAAGATACTGCTTATCATTATTCGGTATCCCTTAATAGAACCCAAACGATAATTCCTGATAAAATCCTAAATCAGCAAGATATAGCATTTATTTTTGGTTTAAATAAAAGCCTCAAAAATCTCTTCGAAAATGATTCTTTCTATAAATTATCTCTTGATAAACAGAAAGAACTTGGATCCTGTTTATTTACCATCTGGTTCGGTGATCACTGGAAAACATTACTAGAGACTCTCCCACCTACTGATTTAATACGGATAACCATAGCATCCCAGGATTCTGATATTCTTAACCTGCCATGGGAATTGATGACACCTGATAATTCAGATCCGCTGGGAACTGATACTAAGTTTAGTATTAGAAGGTACCCAGGAATAGCACGTAATCATAGCCCAGGTAAAAACCTGCCTCGTGCAGGCCCTCTTCGGATCCTTTTCATGTCGTGTGCTCCAAAAGAATTACAATCCCTTTCATATGAAAGAGAAGAAGAATTTCTATTGAAAGCAATATCCGGACTTGATGTTGGTTTTGATTCATGTGATATGGGATCATTTGAGGAACTTGAGCAACGGGTTGAAGAATTTAAACCTCATATTATCCATCTCACAGGTCATGGAATAGTAAAGTCAGATGGAAAGGGATACTTTGCCTTTGAAGATGCAAGTGGGAATAGTGATCTCAGATCATCAGATGATATCAGGCGTATTCTTGCAGGACAAGGAGTTCAGTGCGTATTTGTTAGTGGTTGCCAGACAGGTATGGCTCCCTATATCAATGCTCTTAAGGGAATCTGTCAAAATCTTGTTAATGATCAGATACCATTTGTTATCGGGTGGGCTGCATCAATTATTGATGATTATGCCATTGATTTTGCCAGAAATTTTTATCAATCCGTTGCAGCTAATGTTTCTATTGACCAGTCTCTGACCCTGGCACGATGGAAACTCTGGGATGCATTGAAACCCAGAGAAGATCTCTCATGGCTTTTGCCGGTGTTATATGCATCACTTTTAGATGGACAATTATTTGACTTACACAATAGGGAGGAGCCTAAGAGAAGATTACAAGAAATTAAGCCACTTCCAGGTATGATAGAAGGGTTTGCCACCCATTTTGTGGGTCGTAGGCGTGAACTTCAGCAGATTCTTCCCAGATTGCGAACCGGTGAACTATCTGTGGTGATTCTTACAGGTATCGGAGGAGCTGGGAAAAGTGCCCTAGCCACTAAGATTGCTAGAAAACTTCAGGATCAGGACCATTATATCCCTATCCCGATCCCAAGCTCCCACGAGAGCCCTCTGAATATTGAAGAAATTATCGAAACCTTTGCAATTGCCTTTGAATCTCCTGATTATCTTATTCGTCCAGATATCTCTCCTTCGTCAAAACTAAAATATATTTTTCATAAACTTAATTTGAAAAAATATCTCCTTGTATTTGATAATTTTGAAGTTAACCTGGATGATTCAAACAGCATTATTGATGTCGGTGTTGCGAATTTATATCAACAATTATTTAGTGGTATATCTGGTGAATCCAGGGTAATTATTACATCCCGCTATCGTCCTGCTAATCGCTCTTCCCTCACTCAAATTGCATATGAGTGTCAACTTGGCGATCTGAATCAGTCAGATATACGCAAGATCATGTTCAATGATAAGTTATTGATATCTATCTTACAAAGTGGAGAAATGTTTGAAGATCTCCTTGCAAATCTCTATCGGGTATTTGGGGGAGTGCCCAGATTCATTGACCAGATTATCAGTTTAATTACTGAAAATCCAGAGCAATTCCTTAATGATCTTAAGTCTGTTTCTCTTCCTGAAGTTGGAGATCCGACTGAACTCCAGAAGATACAGGATGAGTATTATAACTCTCTTTTACTCGATAAACTCTATTCTCTGCTTACCAAAGAGTCACAATTATCCCTTATTAAATGTTCAGTCTATTCTATCGCGGTCCCTGCTGATGGATTTGCTGAAGCAGCCGGAATAGACAAAAAAACAATCAATAAATATATCAATGAATGGAGAAACCTGGCATTTATATATCCATACACAGAATCTGGCAGAGATGATCTCTGGTTAGGGTATGGAATGATAAGAACCTGGTTGAAAAACAAATTAGATGCAGAAGATGTGAAATCAGCTAGTATTGCTGCCGGGGATTATCTCTCTGCTCTTGTCCTTGATGACCAGGAAAGTGAGATTGACGTGGACAGAATTCAATTTCTGGTTGAGGCCAGATCACTTTATTTGCAGGCAAATGATCTGGACAAAGCAAGAGAAGTTACTAAATGGTTATCTGGATATTATATCAGACGAGGAATGTATGATACGGTACGATCATTAAATTATGAACTTATAGAATGTGAAGACCATCCTTTGCCTATATTCTGGATTGGGCGGGCTGATATAGATCAGGGAAGATATGATCATGCTAGACAATTATTTAGTAAAATACTTAATAAGTACCTGAAATATTTTGACCGGGGATTGATTGCCTCAACATTGGTCAATCTGGGTACAATCTTTACTGATCAGGGTATTGATCAGGGGGCTTACAAGCATCTTAATGATGCCTTAGATATATTTACAGAAATCGAGGACAAAATTGGGATAGCTAAAACGTTGCACAACCTTGGAACCATTGATCTCCGACAGGGTAAGTATCAAGAGGCTTGCAAAAAATCCAATGAAGCTTTAAAAATACTAGATGTGATTGGAGATCTAAAAGGTAAAGCCGCAACATTACACCAGTTGGGTACCATTTATCTATATCTCGGTAACGATAAAGAAGCTAACAACCGGTTCAGCGAAGCCTTGGAAATATGTAAGGTAATCAATGATCCGAAAGGAATAGCCTCAACATTAAATCAGTTGGGTACCATTTCTGTAGATCATGAAAGATATTCTCAAGCTTATAAATACTTTATCCAGGCTTTGCAGATATTTGAAAAACTGAAATCACCTCAAGGAATAGCTGATGAGTATAATAATATTGGGTTTATTTTTCAGTTGAGGAATAACCCTGAAGGGGCAGTAAAACTTATAGGGGTGGCATACTACTTTTATAATTCAATTAATCATCGAAATACCAATGATACATTCTACAGATTACAGCAAGTTGCATCAGAACTAGGTTATTCTCTGGAGAAAGTTTCTGAAATCATACAGGATGCAGTAAATCGGATCAAGAAATATGGAGCTGTCGCTTTCGTAGAATCGATTTTTAAAGAGGTTTAAAATAGCCTCTAAAAAGTGTACCTCATCCATACCCTCTACTAAGAGTAAGACAGGTTTTGAAATTTCAGTATTAAACCCTGGATTATTTCTGACCATTTTACCTGATCTCAAACCTGTTTTCTATTGCTGCACCAAGCATATCCCTGTCAAATGATGTCACTCGAAGATTATTATTAACCCGATCAATCCTGTGAACCATAAAATCCCCTGAATTATTATTTAAGGCCTCATGAGCATAAACCACAAATTCAAGACTATGGGTGGTGGCAAATACCTGGGTATTATTTTTTACAGATGCCTCTGATATTACTCTCCAGATAGACTCTTGTATAGAGTAATGTAGTCCGTTCTCAACTTCGTCAATTAGAACAAAACCGTTATTAGCCTGGTTTATTGCAAGTAAAATGTCCAGAAGTCTTAAAATTCCATCGCCCATAACCTGAAGAGGAATCAGTTGTGGTTCACCAATATCTGCAAATATCACCTGTTCAGATCGTAAAATCCCTAAGGAAAGTGAATCCAGTCTATCATCAATAAATTTTAGTGATTTTATAATACCATTGATTTTTTTCTTTTTCTGAAGATCAGAGAACCATTTGGCACGTTCCATATTAGATATCGTGGATCTTGACGGGATCAATATTGATACAAATTCCGAGCGAGAGCGACGTCCTGAAGACTGAGAAAAGACCTGGTTGTTGGTCAACCATAAATTGCTTTGATATTTTTCTTTTTCCGAAGTGTATTCAAAGATAAGATAAGGGGTAATCGGGGCATTATTTGAAGTCGGCGATGCTGTCGCAAAAGCCGAGGATTTTTCGGATGAATCATAATCTCCTCTACTTGCAGAACTTTCGGTTATCTGTAGGTTCTTTTCAACCTCTTCTATATACCGGTAATATTAATTTTCTGATCCCTGGCTCCCTGATAAAAAAGCATAGACCATGGAGATTCATCTGAACCAGTAATTGCCCTTGAAAGTCCGATTCCCCGTTGCTGCTCAATCTTAAGGGCATTTGAAGGATTATTGGGGCCGGATAGCAGAAACAAAGCTTCAAGAATAGCTGTTTTGCCCACATTATTCTTCCCTACAATCAGGTTGATCCTCGTCAGTTGATCAATCTTAAATAAGGAAAATCCCCTAAAATGTTCAATAGTTAATTGATTTAACATTTTACCCCGAATTACTAACTTTTCTAACCTTATGAATGCTAATAGTAATTTATCGTCTTAATGTCTTTTGTTACCTGCTATGGTAAATGTATCGTTGTCCATCTATCCCACAACCCACAAAGCCGCCTTCTTCTTCGGCCAGTCCTCAAGCAATCCCCGGATCTGCCTGGTCAGCATCGAAAACTCCTGACCGGAATTATCCCGGAATATCACCCGGTTTCCAGACTCACTCATCCGGAACTCATCATTTCCTAGTCCGCCGAGAACCAGCAGCAGATCCGTCTTGTGTACTATTCCAATCTCCCCTGTACCATCCCTGATAACCCGGACATACCCGTCATCACCAGGAACAAGCCGGCCGGTCTTGATATACCTTAAAGCAGGCTTCTCTGTGACCTTTGTCACTACGAACGGCATAACACGCCTCCCGACCTTTCTTCCCGTTTATAGCAGAGATCACAGATCTTAACCCCGTCCGGTCCTGTCCACGAAGCATTCCCGATACCACAGATATCACACCGGCCAATCCCTTTATTAACCCTTGAAAACCCGGATAAATTCACAGTACCCGGAAGTGTCGTAACACTCATGATCTCCCGGGTTACTGCCTTTGACATACACCGGTCACACAGGCACCTGCCGGGATCTCCCTTCTCAACATACCTGACCCATCTCTTCCCACAGACATCGCACCGGCCTTTCCTGACCCTCTCAAGCTTAATGAACCGGTCCGGACCGATATCACGTGTTAAACCCCTGTGAGTCGGTGGAAGCTTTTCACCCTCATTCACCCTGATCGGAAGCTCTGAGCTTCCGACTAATCCTTGCCCTGATAACAACACCGGCTCTGTATCTTCGTCTGAGTACCCTTTTGGATCATTAGTGGAAGCTGTGCGGGGATCACACACATGATGACCTGCTCGGGTGATATTCTCTGATCCCGCAATCAGCTTCCGATCATCATTCTCTAAGAAATATTCTTTATTATATCTATTATTATTAAGATCTAAGTTAGTATCTTCGATTTCTGGTTGGAAGCTTACAGCTTCCGATCGTGGAGAATCAGCTTCCAAGCTTCCACTATAATCACCGGGATCATTATGATCATGATCCTCGTCTCCTGAGGTACTATTATTGTCGTCGGAGAGCCAGCACTCACCACCTGATACCCAGCTATCATAGATCTCCTTATCCCAGACAAAAAATCTGGCCCTTCTGGTTGTCCCGCCACCCTCTGTAAGATCACTCCGGTCAAGATAAGAGAGAGCTGGACATTTTTCAAGCAGCCCGGTGTAATGTACCCCGTTATGGCCCTTGTATCCCCCGAACATCTTGTATATTGCACTGTTTGACTTACCTGTCATCTTCTGGAGATCAGCCACTTTGACTTCAGTCATACCTGATCTGACTATAGCCTGTATAACATCAGCCTCGTTTCGTGTAAGTTTTGAAATCTGGCCTCCTGACTCCCCGTTAAGATCGTGATAAAGCCTGCTTGCAACCATAAAGTCCTCTTCGGTTGCAATAACACATGAAATCCCGTTATACTCCCGGCTCTCCCTCTGAAACTGCATAAGCACCGCATGAGCCCTGATTATATCGATGAGCATCCCGGGATTTCTCCGGTTTTCATGACTTGAGAACCGTATCCTGTCTGCATACGGGATAATAACCCACCTGTCCGGAAGTTCTCTCCAGATCTGCTGGCATAAAGTGATCTCAGGCCTCTTCACCTCCTCTTTAGGTGGAAGCATGGCACCTTCAAGTTCTCTTGTAAGCACCCTGTCATCCTGCTCTCTGCTGTCGTCAATCCAGGTAGTAAGCATCCTGTTCCATATCTGGTCGTCCCCGGTTCCTTCCACCTTTGCAACCCACCAGACACACCTTTCGGGAATAAACCTTGTAATTCCCCGCCTGTCTTTGTCTACCGTCCGGTATTTGAATGGCTTTTGAAAACTAGTGGTAACCCCTTTGAGGATCTCCTGCATCTGTTCGGAGAGCGAGACATCGTCAAGACAGATAGAAGTTTTCGGACGAAGGTCATCTGCATAAAAGAGAGCCTTGTCACTCATCCGGCCGTCAAGCCTGAGTTCATCAGGTACCTGGCTTAACATCGTGTCAAAAGCGTGGGATTTACCTTTTCCTGACTCTCCTGTCACAAGCACATGAAGTCCCTTTGAATTTATCACCGAACGGGACGCCAGCGACATAATAAGACACTTTGCAACTGTCTCGTCTCCTTCGTGGTCAAGGGAGAAGGTCTTCAGCATGTAATTGAAAGGATTTTCCTCTGAAAGGATCCGGTCTGCTTCAAGGACAACGGTATTATCCGGACTCTCCTGCACGGTATCTTTTTCAGGTCTGCCGTATTTCTCTGCTCTTGCCTCTGCCCTTTCTTTTATCTGCTGTTTATGCCATGTTTCAAAGTTTCGCTTCTTATTTCCATCGTATCTTGTCTTAAGTTCGTGCCATCTTTGTTTTCCGGCTCCGCAGGAGTTATGGTGGCATCCGGCAAATACGGCCCCGTTCTCAAACTGGATAGCGTATGCACCGTCTTTATGGGCGTCGGAGAACGGGCACTGGTCGAAGACAAATAATCTTCCTGCAGAAGACGATTTTTCGGTGAAGACCAGACCATGTGAGAGCAGCCATTCTGAAAGATCAAATTTAACCTGAGGAGTAATACAGTCAGGAACAGGATCTTTTATCATCGATGCCAGGTGTTTAAGGTAAGACTCAGATACGGTCCGGATTTCATCAGGAACTGAAAGAATTCCGGCCCTCCTGTAAGGCCTATCATCAGTATTGTCTCCTTTCCTGGAGATCGTTCCGTAGAGTTTCCAGATACGGGAAGCGTTGTGAACCGAGGTATCGATATCACAATCCGAATCTGAAAAGAACTGGTTAAGGGTAGCAAGACAGGTCTTTACAAGATCAGTAGATTCCGGAGTATTTGGAAGGTCTATCCTGTACAGGAGGTGTGCCCCGTTTCCGGAGTCTGCAATGACAGGTTCGGAAAATCCGATATCCGAAAGAAATCCGGCAATACCGGATGCTTTGTCCAGGGCTTTTTTGTGTTCTTCATCAGATGAGGATATTCCTGCCGGACGTTTCGGGTCGATGTCTATCGGAAGCCAGTATCTTCTTAATATGTCCCTGTCGCCTGTCTGTGGTTCTTTATTTCCTGCTTTCTTTACCCGGTTGACACACCTTGCGAGCAGTGCCGGGTTTACCTGGTTTAAGGTGACATAGATCCCCCTGATGTCAGGCAGGCTCTCAAGGACTTGTGCATCCTTTCCGAGTTTGGCATAATCCGTATAATATCCGTAATGGGTCCGGTCACCCAAAGCCCGGAGTTCCACGACCTGTCCGGGTGAGAAGAGGAGTTCGCAGGCCTTTTTGATCTTTTCTGCCTGGTTCATCTTCTCCTCCGTTTCGATCCGGTTATCTTCCAGACGAATGAGTTCCCGGAGGGTTTACTTCCCTCTTCCCAGCGGGGATAGAACTCGTTCATCACCCTTGAGATTATACACCGCATCGAGGGTTTTGGTAGGTTTGAGAGGTTTGGAAAGTCATTTGGGGTTTTCAGGATGGTCTCTTCTATTCCCCTGCGGGATACAAGGGTGGTTTTGTCCCCGGAGATGAGACAGACTGCTCTCGTTACTTCTCCGGTAAATTCAGGTCTCATACCTGCCTCCCTGTAATTTGAATTGCCCCCCCGGAGAGGATCTGGTACCTGGATATCCCGGCCGGATGGTAAAGCCAGATCTGCAGTTCACCGGGGATTTCATGCCTGTGAACCATCAGGGAGAGTTTGAGGATCTCATCTGAAAACCTGGCGATTTCTGGGACTCTCGCCGTTCTGATGACTAGGAAAAGGAGAGTGTTTTTTTTCCATGCGATAAGGTCAAAACGACGGCCTGATCCGGTGATCCTTTCGGTTGTATATCCGGATTCATAAAGGGTTTTGGCGGCGTAATGGGTTGCACAACGCCCTGCACGTGTATGAAGGGTCATCAGGCTCCCTCCCCGAATGAGGGAGAAAAAATAATCCGTGATACGGTTGAAACATTAGTTACCCCTACCCGAATCCATATGCCGCCAAGCTTTGAGATTGAGTGGGGGTACGTTGTTTTTATTCGACTGTTTTGCTCCATGTTTTCACCGTTGATGGCGGTTTGGTCTTATACATTTCTGCTTCTCCAAAATTTGAGGTTTGATCAGGATGCCCTGATTCCCATCATGGTTGATGCCGGTGGTATATTAATTTCAGGTAAACGGTGCGAAAGTGAACGGAAGGGAATAATCCGGATAAAGGAGGGTTTTGAGAAACGTAGAGGATATTTGGAAGATTGTTTCGGGATAAAATTTGAGGGTATTGGTAATAATTTGTCGGGGGCGGATGAGAAGAAATGGAGAGAATATAAAGCTATGGCTATGGGAGATTTCAGTTATAATATTGTTATACCTGATGCATATGAATATTCAGCCTCTTCACGTGAAAAAATCGTAAAGGTTGCCGGTTGATTGTAAGATATTGCAATTCGGATCAAAAACGAGATATCAATGCCGGTATCGATGTGGCACTTTCAGGAGAAGCAGGGAAGAGTGTTATGATAAAACCGGACGGATAATCTGCAGAATCATCTCCGGTCTCTTAATTTGGCATAATCCTCAATCTTCCGCCGCAAAGGTCAGGATAAGAGCAGGATCTGCATTCTCCGGCAGGAATTTCTGTTTCAGCCTTATTTTACGGGAAGTATGATCTGATACCTATGATGAGATACAACCCGAAAACTTCTCGTGGTTGCAGAAAAAACCTTTGGAGATATTATTTAAAAAATCCGGATATTGCATAAAATGGTCGGCAGTCCGAAATGGAACATTTATTGAAACATTATATTATTGTGATTAAAAGATGGAAATCGTCAGGTTTTGTGAGAATTTCTGTAGTCAGGCAGCAGATCTTGCCTTGGCAAACTATGAAGAAGAGCGGGCTTTTGTAACAGTGCTTCCGGCGATTGGTGATATCCCGTGGGTGAAGAAATTTGCCTCGAATGGACTTGGTGTTGCAGCCGTAGACAGTGGTCGTCTGCTTGGGTTTTTGTGTTGTACCGATCCGATCAAGAATCATTTTGGATGTTCGACAGGGGTATTCTCTCCTATTCACGCCCATGGTGCTGTTTATGAAAACCGGAAAAGGATATTCTCTAAGTTGTACGAGGCTGCCGCCGGTTTATGGGTAAGGCATGGGATTACAAGCCATGCCATTGCTCTTTATGCCCATGACAGGCCTGCCGTGGAGAGTTTTTTCTGGAACGGGTTTGGTCTTCGCTGCACTGATGCAATTTACCAGGTAGAGCCGGAAATGACCGGTCATGTTACTGATGATATCTTCTTTGAACTTCCCGTTGGGGATGCAGGAGAAATCCTCAAACTCAAAAACGCCCTTATCAATCATTTGATTATTAGTCCGGTTTTCATACCGCTCAGCCAGGTTATGGAGGAAGAATTTGCAGACGGATCTAAAAAGAGAGGATCCCGGTTTTTCTGCGCAAAAA
>Ga0074198_1001132_pt1 | contig 19735 bp, 19 predicted proteins | sample EPASupsiteSAE323_FD_64527 | JGI IMG/M metagenome (GOLD analysis project Ga0074198, IMG submission 64527) | Bioremediated contaminated groundwater from EPA Superfund site, New Mexico - Sample SAE3-23 | ecosystem: Environmental > Aquatic > Deep subsurface > Groundwater > Contaminated ...
TGGCTGAAAAAATTGGTGAGAAACCCACATGAACCATTTCATGGTTCACACCAAAAAACATGAAAATTGCATCATTAACAAATTGGTGAAGTTAACTATTCATATGCTATTTTCATAGGAAATTATCAGAACAAATAACCTCTTCACCAATTTTTCAAGGGAGAGATATTTCAGTCCATGCTGTTCCGGCACAGACCAGCACAGAGTTAACTACCCCACAGTCTCAAATTATTGTTTCCAGATCAACATCAGAAGTATCTGAACCACTTGATTCAATGATCGGTTCACGAGATCTGGATCTGATTTCAGCACGGACTGGCACAGATCAGCACAGCACACAAACCAGTTCAGAATACGTTGATCATAAGGCTGATCTTTCCAGTTCTGATGAAGAACCGAATCAAAATAAGGTGAATAAAAAATACCCTCTCCAGGTTTCATTATCGTTAGATCCTAACATCTCATCCGATTCTTCTATTGGTCAGACTCAACAAATCGCCATTGCTCTGAAACAATACATGCAGGATCACAATTTAACTCAACGAACCTTTAAGGCGACATATGGAATCGATGTCACTAAAATGAAAAACTGGATTCTTGGTACTCGTTCTATGAATCTAAGTACCATAATGAAAATACTCCAGATCATAAATCCAGCTGAAACATAATCCAAAACGGGCGCCCCTGCGTCCGTGCCACCTACCCCCGCCCCCTCCCTCCAGGCCAATCCCCAAGAGGGAGGGGGGACTCGTTGCTCCAGGGACATCCTTATCTGTTCACACCCTATGGCTACCTACTCCCAAACTGTCCGTTGAACTCCCAATTCTCACTGCTTCCCTCCCACCACTCGGCTTATCCAGAATCTATATCAGAAGACCTCCACTCCTTGCAGAAATAATAATTGCAGATCTATCATTGATACCTTTAGATACCTATCATCATTCAATGATATATATCAATGATATGTTGATATAGGTATCAATACATAGTGATAGGTGTGACTGATTCTGATGATAATATGGAGTCAGAAAAAATTATTGATTTCATACATCATTCTCTTGGTATTTCTCGTGGGTCATCGACTGTAACCTTAGAAAAGCGTATCTCTGATGAATATCCGGTTTATGCTGATATTGTAATAAAAGAAAATTCAATCAATTTTATAATAGAATTAAAAAAACGATTATCTCTACAAGCTTTTAGCCAGGTAACATTCCAACAGGCTCTTCTCAAAAATGAATTATCTGATGATAGGAATGTATTTGTAATAGCTGCCAATGTAATTCCGTCAGAGTATCAATCACTAGCGAAAAAAATGGGGATTCAACTCATTCAACTTCCTTACAATCTCCTCGTTCATCAAAAGAATTTAACATCTACATCGAAGGGTAAATTAACAGCAGATAAATCCTGGAGAGTGGTGAGCAGACTTCTAAAAGATAAAACAATATCAATAAGACAAATATCAGTTATAGAGGGGATTTCTTACGGCCTTTCTCACAAAGTAATCCAGGAGTTACTTGATTCCCACATAGCCAGCAAAGATGGTTACTTAATCAAAATATCGGACATCTCTCCATTGCTCAATATCATTGCATGGGAGAGAAATATGAAAAAACTAAAAATTGATGAGTTCTGGCTTCCCCATGACACCGCCCATTCGGCAGCACAGGAGCTCAGTTACGTAAGCGAAAAGCAGGGAATTAATCTTGTTTTTAATTCATTTACTGCAGCTGGCCTCTATACAGGGTATGCAGTAAAACATGATGAATTACATTTTTACATTGATAAAGAGCAATTGCCCTTCTTTAAAAAACAATATGAAGAGATATCGGGATCTATTCGAGCGGTGGTGTATCGCCCAGATAGAGATGTCATGCGAAATTCCAATAAAATTGAAGGGGTAAGAATCACCTCTCCTAGCCAAACCCTCCTCGATATCGCGGGAATGGGGTATTCCGGGATAACACTAGCAAAAAGTATGGTGGAATTATTTGACAAATTATAATCCTACCCCGACGATAATCTCTGAGTCTTTAGATATCCTTCATTTTATCTGGAATTATGTCAATGAACATGAATCACTTCATTCACCAAATCCCATGGTGGTTATTGGTGGATGGGCAGTTCATGCCTATAATCCATGGTTTGGTTCTCTTGATATTGACCTTATTACTTCGAATAATATGAGAGAAAGTCTCAAACACTATCTAAAAAAAGATATGGGGTTTGAAACCTATCGGTTACCATATACAACAGCAAGCTCGGTCTGTAAAAAATCATCTGAAGGACAACTAATTATTATCGATTTTGCAACGTACGAAAAGGATCAACGATTTGAAGGATCCGAACACAATTTCTCCTTTGAAATTCTTCGTCATAATACTACAATCAGAGCAATAAATAATAATATATCCATCCGTGTTCCAAACCGATCAGTTCTCTTGATTTTTAAGCTTAAAGCAGCATGGGATCGGAATTTTCGTATTGAAAAAGAAACCTCACATGACACCGAGTGGGAAAGGGGGAAATTGCTTAAAGATTATGGGGATATTCTAGCACTTCTTGATCCATCTAAAGGGAGCAGAGAAATTATGATCGAGATTGTAGGAGAGTATCTTACCCAGTATTGGTTTTTAAAGGAGTGTTTCTCTAGACTAATCCAAAGTGATGAACCATTTGAATTTTATCGAGGAGTGAGTCCAGATCAAGGTAAGAGAATCATATCCGATTTGCTTGAGATGGTTGAATAATCTCGCACAATATCGATTGATTAATCTCATAGATGGGGAAAGGATCAGAGTGACGTGTTAGGCCGAAGAGCCAATCGGAAATAAACATAGACGAAAATATCACCTACCAAAATGAAGCATACGTCAAATATAAGGAGGAAAATTGAGACTTAAAACCAAAAATCTATCTGATCTGGCTTATTTATTGGATGTTAAAAAGGGATTAATTTTTGACTTGGATGGAACAATAGCAGATACAGAGACTTCTCATTGGGAGGCATATAATGAATTATTAAAGCCATTCAATATCCATTTAGATGATTCTGCAATCCGAAAATATATTGGAAATAGTGAAGTAAATATCTATAAACAGATTAAACAGGATTACGGTATTAATTTTGATGATGATATTTTTTTTGATTTACGAACAAAAGTTTTTTTCCAACTCATTGAGAATAAAAAATTAAAACCATTTCACTTTATCTCGGATTGCTTATCTGTGTATAAACAAAAAAAATTGTTTATACTTTCTTCTCAAAGATACGAAGTAATTATCCAGCTTTTAAATTACTGGGACTATAATAAAACATTCAATAAAATTATATCTGTTGCTAATGGACCATCTCAAAGGAGGTTGTATTGAGAGATCCTGTATATTCCGCTAAAATTGAACAGCCTGTCCGTTTGATCCTAAGCAGCCTTTCCGTTAAAGTTGAACAGTGTGTCCGGTTGAATTGAACACTCTTTCCAGTATTATTGATCAGGTTAATCATCCTTATGAATCATTAGACCGATGAACCGAATCTCCGCGAAGGGGGGATACTTGCCTATCCCCCCGAGCCTATCACTGTCAGGGGGTTGAGTCCAAGGGAGGGGGGCAAAGTCCCCCCACCCTTGATGTTTTTCTTCGGAGTCCTTTAAAACGAAACTCAAATGTGAAAAGTGTTCAATATCACCGGAAGGGGTGTTCAACTTGAGCGGAACAAGTGTTCAATTTGACCGGACTCACTGCTCAGATCAGGTCGGAATATACAGAGATCCAGAGAAATTTTTTGAATTGCCAAGTGAAGAATTAGTCCTATTTGAAGATTCAAACAAAAATTTAGAGATTGCAAAAAAGAACGGTATTTTAGATATAGGAATTGAGAATAGATTTAATAAGGGCCAATTAACATCAAAAATTGTAATATTCGACAGATCTAAGTAATTTTATAAAATAGGATTTTGGTGCATCTCACTATGAATACATATTTTTTAGAGACCAACCATTTTCCCCTCTCGATAAAAAAACCTTAAGAGAACGAATGCAGCTTCACGAGTCCTCATTTCTTTGTCACATAATAGATTTTCAATATACTTAATATGACCAACAGATAATTGGGAATTCAAAGAAATAACTGCATTAATTGCGGCTCTAACAACATATTCATCATATGACTTAAGTTGATCTATAATTTTAAAAATATGATTCGGTTCTAAGATATATTCCAAATTCTCCAAGCAAATTAATGCACATTCAATACATGCAGATCTTGGAGCATCTAAATATTTTAAAAGGGAGGGTAAAAATTCTGGTTTAGGCTGTAATTTCTTTAAAACTATTTTTAATGCATTAACGCTTCTCAATCGTGAGGATTCCAATCCTGTGGCCGCATTATATCGAAAGAGCCAGAAGAACATATCGAGATTTGTTTTTGAAAATTTCTCACTTACTTTTTCTAATACAGTTAGTGCGAAGGTGCTTTGACCATTCATACATACTGACTCGTCCCAGAGTAAGTAAATAATATCGTTGATTTGATCAGATGTTATAGTATCATTTTCAATATTATTCACAACACATCGATAATATTCACGGTTTTGTGGATCATTAATTTCTTCTACAAAATTATCTAGAGAAATAGTAGGTACATGATAATTTTGACCTTTTGGGGGATCGAGAGCGGGGGGATCGGGAATACTAAAGAAGGTACAGGTTTTCTCTTTAAATTTTTCGGATAATTTAACTCGAAATTCTTTTAATTTAATAGATTGTTCATCCGTTAGACCCCAAGGAACTTTCTCTAAATAATTAATACTTTTCTCGATATAAGATAAAAAAACACTATTATCAATTTTTTCTATCGCACTAAAAATTGTGGCCCAAACATCATAATCAGCGTTTCTTAATTCCTTTAGTAGTCCAACAGCGAGAAAAAGATTCGAATGAATCGAATTATCTGGGTGATTAAGGATTTTTATTATTATTTCTACTCCTTTAAATCCCACAATGAATCTGAGAATTTCCGTCCATTTCCAGCTCTCGGATATAACCACGTCAATAAGTTCATCGGGATTACTACTTTTCACTATATATTCTGCTGCAAGATATTCCTGAAATGATTGATGAGTAAAATAAATAAAATAATGATACTCGAATTTTGCAATATTTCGCTCAATTATCCGATTAACCAGTCCCGATTGGATAATTTTAAAAAGTTGACTCCTGTTTGTAAAATTTATCGGGACAATTTGGATATAAGGGGGATAATGGTTTATACTTAAGTAAGAGATTTCTCGTAATTGATCTCTGATTCCTTCTTTTTCATCAATATCTTCATCGATAGAATTGTGAATATTAATAATGTAATTAACAAACGTAAAATAGAGGTCGGACCGATTACGAATATTTTTACGAATATCTTCAATCGGTTGAGATTTTAAAAGAGCATTTACCATTGATGCAAGCATTGGATTTCGGGTCAGTTCCGGAGAAAAAGTCTGGACCCATCTGGACTCTGGAAAATATTTGCCAAAAAAGAACTCCTCGTCATCAGGAGAGAAATAATTTAATCTTAAAAATGTTTTGGATTCATCTATTTCGTTTTGAATTACTGCTGAAGGTCTAGAACTAACAACAACTCTATTTGAACTGATATCCCGCGAAATTTTTTGTACCGTTTTATCAGGAAATTCAATTTGATCCAGTCCATCAAACAGAAAGGTAATTCTCCCGGATTTCATTGAACGGTCAATGCAAAACTCAAAATCAGAGTATGACATTTCATAGGAGTCCGATAGTTCAGAATTAAAAATTTCAACCGATTTTATAATTATTTTACTTTTTAGCTCAGCAAACGATCCTGGGTTCCATTCCGAATACAAAGGACAGGGTATGAAAAATGCCAAATGATCTTCAATATCTAAAATATCTGATGTAATCTTTAGGAGGAGGGTGGTTTTCCCAGTTCCCACCGACGATGATAATATATTAAAGCCAGATGGGGGAAGAATATCAGAATATTCTATTTCGTGCCATATACGGTTTTGATGCCATTCCGTCGATTGTTGCTGAGAAGACAGAGTTCCTAATCGTTTATCCTCTCGAACAAGACCTCTTTGTATACCCAGATGGATGAACGGATTATCTTTAATTTTATCTTCATATTCTCGTATAACATGATCTCGAAGACCCCCCTTAATCTTTGTAAAGACATCGTGATATTCCCGAATCATATTCCATTTCTGAACTATATGCGTTATCGGAATGAAAAAACCAAGATTTTCTGGATATTCTGCATAAACCAGACCAATAACCTTTTTTGTATTTTTACATAGAATAGGAGCCCCACTGTATCCCTTATAAATATGAGAAAGATTCTGCCCAGTAATCTGGTAAACGTCTAATTTACCTTTTTTTGTTTTCCCGGAAATATTTCCTTCGACTGATATTCCCTCATTGCAGAATTCTGAATCTGCAGGATAACCAAAGGTACAAAATTCATCTCCTAAAATAAATCGATCATAGGTATCAAGTGGAAGGAATGGTAAAGAACGTTCAGATTCTACTTTCAGAATGGCCATATCAATATCTGGAGAACACCTATAAATCGAAGCAAAAAATGACTCTCCAATAAAGGATTTAATTATAATATCCTGGCCAGTTTTTTTAAATTCCTCAATTACATGATAACAGGTTAGAAAATATCCTTGGGGGTGACAAAAGAAACCGCTACCACAAGGCTCTTTGTCATTAAAAGAGGCAACATAGAAGATATATTCTCCCAAATTTTTAAGATCTAACTTCATTTATTCTCCCATTCAGCTGTAATCTGAATACTGGCCTCTGATCCAGCCTTAATTATGTAAAAATTTCCTTCACCATTTATTCTAAATCCAAATCCAGCAGAAAATCGAGTAGGTTTATTCACATTCATTGAATTCATCTCATTTGCCACTGATGAACAAATCGAACTAACTGCTTTCATGAGAGTATTGATGGATACTTCTGAACAGAACTCAGACAGGCCCCCAGTAAGTTGAACTTTTTTTTCACTGAATTTATCAATATCTGGCTCAATTAATATTTCAGATTCCCCAATTTTTAATTTAATAAGTTGTGTCATGCAATAATCAATTTGGAAATGCATTAAGATTAATAAGATGTTATCGCTTTCCGAAGACGATAAGGAAGTCAGGAGTATGGGAATTCACAAAGAACGGAGTTATTGGAAGCCCCATGTCGAAATGTTATCAAAGAATAATCCGCTTTCTCTAACAAGATATTAAAGGGCTGAATATGGTTGTGATTTGAAACCATTGCTCTTGAATTTTCCACAGCAGTAAAAATATAAATTAACAGAAGGTATTACCTCAAGTTTCTTTAATAAAAAAATATCATTATAGAATATGAGTCCTGATCTAACAACGACTGATGATATTGAAAATACTATTATTGAGTTATCAAAGGAACCATTAGAAGAAAAAATATCTGATAACTTGCTAACCCCCGATGGCATAAAAACAATTGATAATATTTTAAGAATTCTTGCGAAATCCAATAATCAGATAATGGTTGTAGGTGATATAATGCTTGATTACATCCTTGAGTGCTACGGTACAGCATTTTTTCAGAGTCAGAGACACAATGTAAACGAGGATTATTCGGTATGCCGAAATGATGTTCTTCAAGACCCAATGGAAAAAATGCGTTTGGGAGGTGCAGCAAATGTCGCTTATTGTTGTAGTGCTTTTTCTTCGGTGACATTATTTGGACCCATCGGAGTAGATATGCAGGGGAAGGAGTTGATTCGAGTAGCTGAAATAACCGAGAATATAACCCCCATACTGATCCCAATTCAAGATTTTGTTACGATTACAAAAATGTACTTTCACTGTCTTAATGAAAATAATGAATTGCATAAGATTATTCGTATTAATCGAGAATTGAATGAACAACTTGGGATTGAAAAATTAAAACCGAATATTAAGCGGTTGGGAGAAAAATTCAGATCAATACTCAATAGTGGGATTAATTGCATTATCTTTAAAGATCATCAAAAAGGGTTCATTACAAAAGAATTTCTCCAAGAAATTGCTCAAGATATAAATAATAAATTACATAATGATCCAGAATTTCTCGTTATCATAGATCCAAAATACGATTGGGAAAAATTCCTCGTTTTTGATAAGGTTCATGTGGTTATATCAAATGTTAAGGAAGCTGCCGCGGGAATATTTTCTCCAGAAACTTTAGACGGGAAAAATACCCGGGAAAAGGCAATTAAATCACGAGTAAATAATAAAAAATTAAACCTTGGAGATTGGAGATATCTTGCACAAAAATTTCCTAATATTGAAAATTTTGTAGTAAATGCGGATGGGATGGGCTCATCTTTGTATAATCGACCATCGGAGACAGTTTTTTCATTAGAGCCTTATAATGAGAAAGAAAAATCCGGGGTTATTGGAAGTGGGGGAGTCTTTGATGCATTTTTTGTTCATTGCTTATTGAATGATAAACAGATTCGGGATGTATTAGGTACTGAAGATTATAGAAATTATTTACGATTGGCAAATATTGCATCGGGGATTAAGCTGAAAAAGCCGACGAGTGAAAAGGTAACAATAGAGAATATCTACAGTGATTTGGATTTATATAACTTATAAAGAACATATACATATCAATTGTTAATAACTTAGGCCATAGACCACTCATCTATTAAGGAAAAATACTAAAAATTAGAACAAGGATCTCAAGGGTAACACGTATTATCAATACACTCTTATTAGAACTAAAAATTAATTCACGCATATTTCTAATATAATTGATAAAATTAAGAGGAAGTTTACACTAAATAAAAGTATTTAGATCCAATTCATGATCAATATCCTTTAGCGTAATATGTTCACTAGTTGGCATTCCTAGCTTTATTCCTGCTGCCACATTTGCCAGTCGTAAAAACATATCCTCTTTAATTTCTTTTTGGTTTAATTCTTTTCTATTTAATAAGCAATGGATCAGGTATGCATCAAAAGCATCTCCACAACCTATTTCGCCATCAATATCGCCTTTTTTCTTAAATGTATCAATTGTATAACATATTTTAGATGATGGCCGATAAAATAACCCGCCCTTTTCATCTTTTTTGATAATAAAAGTATCAATCATAGGGTATTTTTCATTTAAAAGCTCCAAATCACCTAATTTTAATGAACTGTCCTTAGTACGTTCCCTTATTGCACCTTCTCTCGTTATTATACCATCTAAAGTATCTTGATGAAAAATTCCAGATGCAGCTTCTTTAACGTTAGGAATGATAGCATGAATTTTATCAAAAACTGTAAATTTTCTCCAATCATATTTAGGATCAACTATGACAAGAAAGTCTTTCTTAGTGGAGATTCTTGCATTAATATCATGTTTTATTTCTTCTAAAAATTCTTTAGTAAGGAATCCTTTTTCATGATCTTTGAAAACAATACAATCTACATCTTTAGTAAAAATTCTTCTAAAATGATCTAATAGGAGATCCTTATGCCTACTTAGGATGTCCATTCCTATCGTTTCATTATATTCGCGATTTATGCGTATTTTTTTCCAAGCTTTAATATCACCGACATTTTCTCTGATATTATAATATATTTTTGCAATCGTTATATAATCACGAATTTTTACCAATTCTTGAAGGATATTTTTGGTTTTTATAGTTTCATTTAAAAGATCATCCCCATAAGAATCTTCCCCAATAACACCAAAAAGGATTACTTCTGACAACACACTACAGCAATAAGCAATATTGGCAGCTCCTCCTAAACGTTTTACTTCTTCGGGATAGATATTATCCTCTTGATGGCAGAATGAATAATCCTCACTTACATTGTGTTGACAACTTTGAAGAAATTGAGTTCCATAACAATACATCAAATGATCGAGCATAACATCACCGACAACCAAAATTTTCTTCTTTGATCGGCGGAGGATTTTTATTGTGTCAATATACTTTGGTTTAGTTATGGCATCAATATAGGGGGATTTATCTTCTTGTTTAAGGCAACATTTCGCATACGATTTAATTTTAGACTCAATATCATCTACTTTCTCACCATCATTAATATCTATTTCAGAGAGTTCTTCTTTAGAAAGATTACTTGTATCTATATTTAACTTAAGAGTAAAAGGTAATTTTAATTCTATTAATTTTTTATATGAGGAATATAAATCATTATTTAGTGATTTTACCATTTCCCTTACACATTCATATTCAAAAGCGTTTTGAGGGGTTGAATAAATTACAATTTCATTATTTTTTGCAATTTCCCATTTTTCAATCGCATATCGAGCATTAACAACAAAATTATTACCTAAATCAACATTTGTAAGAATATAAGGAATCTTTCGCGCTCTTTCTGAAGTCGTATCTAGAGTATCTGCCAATAATAATAATAAACCCAATAAATATATCTTAGGTTCAAATTTTTCACGGTTTTCAAGAACACCTATATTTTGACTAGAATGAAATTTTGTCAAAGCTTGAAGATTGGGTAAATGATTACGACTTAATAAATTTCTTTCCTCTAAAAAGGGCAACATTTTAGCCCCTACTTCTCCATGATCCTGAACTATGATATATTTTTCAATTGCTTCTTTTAATATTTTTTTACGCTTACTTGTCTCTTTTTCTTTTTTATAGGCTTTACTAACATCAGCGTTATCCATTGATTTAATTAATGCATCTTCAACTTCATTTTTTAAACCATCAATAGTATTTATCTTTCCAATATCATGGAGACATGCAGAAGCTGATAAATAATAAATTTCCTCCTGACTTAATTGAATATCTAGATCGGAAATTAATTTACACATATTATTTTCTACGTTTTGGCAATGTGATCCATCTTGCCTAGTGTTTCCATATTGATAAGGATGAAGATTTGAGCTTGCATAATCCCACATATTTTGAATATTTATAAAAAGCGAGGAATTATGATCTAATTTATTTCTTAAATCTGACTCAGGAATTTTACCAGAAAACGCCATAGTTTAAATATACATAATTTTCCATTTATGTCTTTTTATTTGTATATTGTATTAAGTCTTCTATACCAAATGGCATAATATCCGTTTTTAGTTGTAAAAACTATTAACGTTAAAAAAGTTTCTAACTCATTTCAGTGATATCTGAATTGCATCTGGCATATGTTTGATACCTTTTGATAACGTAAATATTCGTATGAAGTACTACAATACAGAAGAAGTTGCAGAGATGTGGGGGTTTAAAGAAAATTTCATCCGCAATCTAATTAAAAAGCGAAAACTTGGCGCAATAAAATTTGGTCAGGAATATCGAATATCTCAAGAACAAATTGATCAATACATCGCTGATAATACAATATCTGTTGAAAAATCAGATACGGCAGAGGATGACCCAAACAACCACGAATAAGTATCTCTCTGCCGCAAAACTTATGGAACCTTAGGAAATAAAAAACCACGGATACCTATTAGAGTGGTTCAATTTTTAAAATATCAAACCTTTCAGAATCTTTCTGATTTAGAAAATCCTTTAATCACTTATTGGGCTTCGCCGCGTATGTAACCCGCCGTGGGGGGGACAAGCCCCATAAGCGCTAACTTAATTGACTGCGCGTAAATAAGTCTTGGTCGTATGAATACATTTCATACAATTGTCTGACTCTTGTTCTATTCCCCTAAGCTAGACCTTTTGCAATCCGTTTCCAATTGTCAATGCTATCTTTCAAGCTTAAAGTTGGATTTATTGCTTGGCGCAGTAGGTGAAATGCAAATGAAGTTTCCCGCCAAAGATTTGATTGTTCGGGATCATCAATTTGCATCTTCATAAATGGGATATCCCCAGGGGGAAAAAGAACGCCCTTTCTCTACAATTGAGCTAGTCAGCAATGCAACCACGATTTTACCATGAAGCCATGCTTTTGAACTTTCCGGGTCGAATTTTGGTAAATGACCGAGACCCAATATTGTTTTTAATCTTTTAAAGGCTAATTCAATTTGCCATCTATAACGATATATTGATAATATTTCAATCGCTGATAATACATTTCGTGTTATTGAAGTGATGACAAAAAAATAGTCATATAATTCTACAGTTTCATCATTGACAGTTCTTTGCTTTCTTTTCATCGTCCTAATCGCGGCTTCTTTTGAATATTCAGCTGCTTCGGGCGATTTTTTAACAACACATAAACGGAGATTTCGCATTTTATGCTTTGATGAGTAATAGAACAGATCAAAATCTCCAATTTCTCCATAATCCAACGATCTAAAGTTTTCTAATAATGAAAATTCTTCCAACTCATTCTTCATAATTTTAAAGGCTTTATTTCTAATTCTGACCAAAAAATCGCCATTGTTATCCATAACATGATTTATTCCAGTGATACTCCCATATCCTCGATCCCCAATCATCAAATCACCTTTTTTTATTATAAAGTTAGTAAATGATTCTCCGGTTTTTGGGTCGGTAATTTGAAAATGATCACATAATAGTCCAAATAGTTCGATACTGTAATGCAATCTCCAATCTGATCCGGTACTCCCTGGCTCTGTTATTACACTTGCATCAACAAGTCGAACATTAAATTCCTTTAACCAAGATGGCCTTTCAACACTGACATGTAGTTGATCTACTAAATTTACTGATATCCATCTTAACCATTCAGAACTTGCTTTAAGGCGTTTATATAGAGCTACATCAGAAATATCTGCTATTTTTGATTCCTTTGCTCTCACTACTGTTTCTCGCATTGAGCAACCATCAGCAAGGTGGATAAGTAGAATTCTCAATAATATTTCTGCAGAAGGTATTTTTCGTTGTCGTGTAACTGCTCCAAGTTCCTTGGCTTTTTGTTCCCAACCATGTGGTAAAAATTGTAAAAGTAACCTCCAGTTCTCAACAATTTCCATCCCTCTCTCCTCTCTGCATTTTGTATGTTATTTAATATTATATATTTGTTGGTTCTTAAGTTAGCGCTTATGGGGGTGATCCCCCTCGGAGCGGAATTTTGGATCTCAGTAACAGGTTTCGTATGATCAGGAGAACGTAATTTTTCGCCTCTTATGATCTCCCAATTTTCAGCTACTAATTTTTTATCTTTTTCTATGGGTTCTGATTCCGTTGAAAGTGCCTTATTCTCACTCTGATTTGGAGCGGAAATTTCCGCTAATTTCCACTCATGATCGTGAGTTGTATCTTCCTCTAACCAAACCGTTGTTGCACCAGGTTCGAATCAGCCGGGGGAACTATCACTCCTGTAATTCGAGGAACTGAATTATACTCAGGGAAGAATGTGTATAAAAGTGCAGAAGCGAAGACTGTTGGTGCAGGCAGAGTTTCTACTCAATCTACCATGGTATCATCAAGAAAATTGGATCGCCATGAGAATAAAAACATCCAGGAACAAAAAAGAGATACAAAAAGAACCGCGGAGCGGTTATTAAAAATATTTAGAAATCGGTCATGATTCTGGGACATTTTGTTCCGCATTCTGCACAAATCGGGAGTCAAATTGAAGAGATTTATATCTCGCGCCAGCGATCAATATTTATGTTCAATGAGGAGTTAGAAAAAATACTACCTGCCGCATTGATAACACTCGTAATTACAGTAGAGCTCGCAGTACTACCCCTCTTGATTCCGATTTCTTTCCTCATGTTATTTGTTATCTGGGGCGTATCAATTTACGTTCTCTTAATTTTATGCTCTTGGTTATTCGAGATAAATGAGCAGAAAAGGCGTATTGCAATCGGATGTTTTCTCTTTATGATAGCCTCCGCTGCAATTTTTATCATAATAGTTTTAGTCAAATACTTCACTGCCCGGTACTGACCGGTCAGGACCGGTCTAAGATTGATCAAAAAGAAATTCAAACTTCGGTAATTGATGTAATTAACAATCTTCCTGAAGAAAATCTATCAATTCTTGCAAAAAAATTAGAGAATATTTTATCACATACCGGTCAGTTCTGTTCCAGACAGAAAAGGCACGTATGAATCCTGATCTAAATTTATTTTTCAGTAAACAAAGAGGAGTTTCTACAGAAATTGTAACTGAAATTCTTAAAAAAGGGGAAAACAATCTCACACCTTCACAGAAATTAGCAATCCAATTAAATGAATTTCTCCAAAAATCTAATTTATCACAACGATTATTCAAAGAGCGGTTTGGTGTAGATATTACTCAAATGGGAAAAGCGGCAGACTTCAGAGCTTCCTTCTTTGCCTGATCAATCTCTTCCATCTTCTCTGTCAGGTAATCTGACATTTGAGAGGCTGCATGTAACCGGGAAACGATATCCTCAAAGGTTCGCCGTTTCTGTACCTGTTTATTAATCTCTTCGACATTCCGGAGCTGTTGTTCCATCACCGAAACATCGATCTCCTGCATCTCTTCGCGGGCGAGATAGGCAGATTCAAGGTTCTTCTTCTCAGCTATCAACCGTGTTTCAAGGTCTTTAATCTCCTGCTCTTTAGCCGCAATGAGCCGGTCAGCCAGTGCAATCTTCCGGTTGTTCTCTTCCGCTGCCCGGATCCGGTTTATCAGAACGGTTGCTGAGATCTCCTCTTTTGGCAGATCTACCGGTAATCCCTGAAGTGGTGCAAGTTGGGCGGTCAGGTTCTTTACCTCCCGGTTTGCCTCGGTTCGGGCATTAAAGTATCCCTCCCGTTCCTTCTCTAACGAGTCGAGATCAACCCCGAGAACCTGGAGCAGAGTTGCCCTCTGCTCTTTCTTATCCATCCGGATAAATGCAAGAGGATCGAACGAGAGGGACGTTTTCAGTTTATCGAGGAGTGCCTGAGGTGATTTATAGACCGCTCCGGCTTTATTCTCAATCCGGAGGTAGGTATCCGTTCCGGTCCAGGAACGGGTGATCATCATATCCCCCAGGTCAACAGATACCGATCCTGATTCTTCTCCAGACCGGATCGGGGAGGGGATCCCTTTGGATATCTCCCGGTTTGCAAAGACTGACCTGATCGCTTTCAATACTGAACTCTTTCCCGCTCCGTTCTTTCCGGATATCTCAATAATCCGGTCAGAACCGGGTGTGATATCGACCGCCTTCAGGCGTAAAAAGTTCTGGGCTTTGAGATTGATGATCTTATAGTGCCGATCCGAGATATCACCTAGAGAAATCATATCCGGGAGAAGCCGTTCAATAACATCTGCGTCCATTTATACCACCGATAACCCATCAACGTAATTTTGTAAATCTTCTTGGCGGATACGAAACTCTCCGCCAATCTTGAGAGCCGGAAGCTCTCCTTCTGCAATCATCTTCCTGATTTTTTTCGGAGAAAAGGATAGGATTTCTCCCACCTCTTCAGTTTTTAAGAGTTTCATGTTTTTTCGTACTCCATTTTTCCGCTGAATAATCACTATCATTAATTGGGCACCAGTCAGGCCGAAATCCTTCCTCTGTTTTTATTGGCCATTTTTTGGGATCGTCAAAGCAGGTCTTCGCGTGCCAGTTGTGCCTGCCACAGATCAGGCAGTCCCGTTTTCTTCCTTTCATTTCTTCCTCAACGGGCAGACTATATTTCCCAGTATCCGGTTTCCTGCCATCCTACAGACTCCCCGCTTTTTTCCTGGGGGTTGTTCGATGATCACCAGTTCAGGGCAATGTTTCATCCGGCAATCAGAGATCCTTGCCATTGTGATCAGTCCTCTCCAGGCAACATGATCGTAATAACCGGCTCTCCCTTATCTCCGGGACCACAGACTGCAATCAGATCAACCACTTTCGGCTCACTTCTACCAGGAATCTGAAACAATACCTGGTATCTGATCCGATCTCCTCCTCCGTTTTCAGCTTTCACTGCAACCCGGAACATCCAGAGAAGATCCCACAGTCGCCCTTCTACTGACTGACCGGGCAGGTCGGGCAGATAATAGGGATCAATATATCCATTCCAGACGGTATCTGTGACCGCTACCGGGAGGACAATACCTGCATCCTTCAGCAGAACAGGAGAGATCGGTATCAGTACCCCGTCTGCTATTGCTTCTGCTCGGGAGTAGCAGGAGATCACATCTCCGAAAAATTCAGTGAGCGATGCAGATTCAGTATTCATTCTGCACCCCTGCAGGGTTTCCACCCGGCACACATGGCGGTATCCTTATCCCGTTCGCATTTTTCCGGAAGGATGAATTTTCGGCAGGCTTCCCCGGTTCTGATCGATTCTTCACCAGGGAAGGATACGATCATATCTCCGGTGAGCCGGTTTTCACAGCTCAGGCAGGAACCGAAGACAAAGAGAGAGGAGTTCATAGTTCCTCCCCCCAGAGATCCCGGTTATCCCATGCTTCATCAAGATCCGGCGACCCTCCCTGACCGGACTCCTCCTCCTCCTCCTCGAGCCAGACCACTTCGGCCTGATATCCTCGATGTAAAAAAGGGCCTTGTCACTCATCCGGCTATCAAACCGGAAATCATGAGGCGCCTGTCTGAGCATCGTTTCGAAGGTGTGACTCTTTCTTTTCCAACTCTCCCCGATCCGAAACATGCGTTATTTCCCATTCTGCACCTACGGGAGGCAATCTATCAAAATCCTACCAGAAAAATAATAAACCGGAATCGAGGATTTTTCTTATCAACAAACATCAAACCAGAATTAATTTTTTTATTAAACCGAAAAAACAGCAGAATGTAATTTTCAGAGTATAATTCCCAAATATGATATACGATACCTGATGTAATAAACAAAAAAATTCCTAAAAATGAAAACCTACAAAACGTAAGCAAACATACGAATCGGGTCATGGACCCGGTTTGTATGCTAATATAAGCCTCAGCCGAGCCCCAGGCGAATAAGGCCCGGAGCCTAAGCAACAAAATATCCCCGTATTTCGTCGCAATCATATATGCGCATGAGAACTATCTATAGATTATTATCCTACAAAGTAGGATTTTTTATCAGGTCTCCTCCCTATGTCTGTAGAAAAACTATCCATTACACTCCCCTCTGAACTTGTTCAGATAATTCGTGACCAGTATCCATCACTGAAATTATCCCAGGCCATTACCGAACTGGTACGGTGCGGTCTCGGACTACAGACCGGACAGATAATCAGTTTTATTCATTATCGGTGAACCTGATTCATGTTTACTCTCTCATACCAATGAGAGAAAAATGCCTTGATTCTTCATATGCTTCTGCGAGGAGTTGACGGCCTTTTGGAGTATCGGTTGTATTTTTGATATACCGATGAAAGGCCAGTGCATCATCGTACTCGAGAATCAGTCCAAGTTCTATTGGTCTGGCCATAATTCTTCGTATATACTCAATCATTCAATGTAATGTGGATCTGCCAGACGGATTGCTTCCCTGATTAGTCCCCGACCTTTTTCTGTAATAGTTGGATTTTCCATGTAGGTGAAAAACTTCCTGGCATCACCACCCTCAAGGACAAGTCCGATCTCAATTGGTTTAGGTATGTATCTCACCTTTCGTATCGTGTCATATCAATGGAGGAAATGCTATCATACCCTGACCGAAGAGAAATCATTTTCATCAGATGTTGGAAGTGGGAAACACCTGCGGCGACGAGAGCCCGCATGCGTTTAATTAAATAACCCTCATTATGCTTCGTCAAGCAGAGCAAGGAAGGCATCCTTATCACACCCGACATCATTGATGATTGACCTGATAAGTCCTTTGTGAATATCTTCGCCGCTATGATAGGGAATAACCGTAGTCCTCCCATCAGGATGTTGCATTATCATATGACTCCCCCGTTGTCGTGTACAAACAAAACCGAGGGTCGTAAGAACCTTTACCACCTTCCGGGGGTCAGCAGGCTTCAACGTCAACGATCTGAACCCCAACAAAGGACCGCAGTTCTTCAGCGGGCGGTGTGCCCTTTACATCAAGATACAGCGCAATTGCTTCCCGTATTCTTTCCAGGAGATCGTCAAGACTTTGTGCCTGAGTATGACAGCCTGGGAGAGATGGTACGGTTGCAACAAACCAACCATCTTCATCCTTTTCGATAATGATATTGAACTGCATTCTCCCTCTCATATATATTTATTCTGCTACTCTATCCATTTTCTGTTTGTTAATTCTTGATTTTGCCGGTGAGTGAATCATTCCGGGGGATACCCCTTTTTTCTATTGCAGTCATATCAGGGGAAGACCATCTGGATTGGATGGTTCACTTTTTGTTCATTTCATCCAGCATGGACTGAACATGAGGTTTTAGTTCAGCAATATCACGGGTTGCCGTTTTGTAGATCAACCGGACATCAGCTCTGAAGTAGGCATGGATGAGAACATCCCGCATCCCTGCGATCTCATCCCAGGGGATATCTTGATGTCTTTCCTTCATTTCATCAGGAATCTGCTTTACTGCCTCACCAATGATCATAATCTGATCACGAACTGCACTCAGGGTCTTGTCATCATTAGAAAAATCATCCAGTGACAGAGACCCGATGAACCGGTCTATTCTGGTGCAGGCATCGAGGATGTCCTGAAGGTAAAGAAGAGGGTCTCTCATATATACACAACATCTGATAGAATAGGATTCCTGAGTTCTGCCCGGATTGCACGCTCAGGAACGACATCTACAGGTTCTCCAAATATTTTCTCCAGATAAATCTTCAGTCCTGAGTGATCGAGAAGGCTGGCATCATCGCTGAAATCAACCAAAATATCAATGTCACTTCCTGGCCCGGCTTCGTCTCGGATTACCGAGCCAAAGATACCAATCCGGGTGATATGATACTTCTGGATGAGATCAGATCGTTTCTCTTTCAATACCGAGATGACCTCTTCCTTCTTTTTCATGGGATTCTCCTGATATTCCCGGTGACAAGAGAAAAAATCTTTCATCAGACCAAGGGCTCTTATATATTGTACTCTCTATTGTCCTTCTTCTCATAATAACACATGGATGAATCAGACAGCATAACGGACTTCAATTTTTTATCAGGAAGAAAAGAGAGTATTGGTTCCCAGGAGCTAAACGGTTACCGTAAAGCCGAGTTCAACTTCAGTGGCTGGTTTCCCTCTCCGAAGACCCCAGTTCTCCATCGGAAGTTCATGAAGGATGATAAGGATATCATCTCCAGGAATCCCGGGGGCCTCTCCAAAATTCCTCACGATTGCAGAATACAGTTTTCTTTTTGCATCAAGGCTTCGTCCCTGAAATGCAATAATCTCAACAAGTACAAATTGGTCGCTTTTTCCTTCTGAAATCTCAAAGTGGTCTTTATCAAGTTCATATAATTGCTGATGCCTGTCCTTATCCGGAATTTGAAACGCTTCAACTAGTGCTGAGTGGACTCCATCCAGCAATTCACACCGATACGTTCTATCTCTCCCTTCGAGCATTGATATTTTGACAAACGGCATGCCTGAATATTCTTCCCGATATCCGATAATTCTGTTGAAGAGATGGTTGACACCTCCCGCGGCGACCGGTTGACCTTCCTGACGGGGAAGGGAGCGGAGCGACCGTCCGGCAGGGAGAGTCAACTTGTCGCCGGGGTCCACACCCTTCCCACCACAGTCACACCCAGGTAAGACCGGCTCGAGATCACCGGGCCGTGTGAGACCGGGAAAGACTTGAAGTCACAGAAGGAAGTGCTCAGGCGATGCCTCCGGGAGCTGGGGAAAAATGATGGACCCACCCGGCAGGCGGTCGAACGGTGGTACAGGTCAGTCTTCGGGGGTGATCTCTGATGGCAGGGAAACGGCG
>Ga0074198_1001133_pt1 | contig 19686 bp, 25 predicted proteins | sample EPASupsiteSAE323_FD_64527 | JGI IMG/M metagenome (GOLD analysis project Ga0074198, IMG submission 64527) | Bioremediated contaminated groundwater from EPA Superfund site, New Mexico - Sample SAE3-23 | ecosystem: Environmental > Aquatic > Deep subsurface > Groundwater > Contaminated ...
CAATGCCAGTGAATACAGCGACTGCAGGAACTGGTAAAATAAGCCAGAAGAACTGCACAGTGTGTAATCAGATTTTCAAAAGTATAGAGAGTAAATACGGAATACAAAAGAAAGATTTGGAGGTTAAAAATGTGACCAGAACAGAGGATGAATCTTATGAAGCCATAAGGGTTGCAGTAGAGGCAGCCATGGAAGAAGCCTACACAGGAGATGGGTACAGCCCTACATGGATTCGCTTAACTTTCCCAGACAGTGTAATTTATGAGAACTGGGAGGAAGGCAAGACCTATGAACTACCGTACAGCATCGATGAAGAGGGCAAAGTGACCCTTGGAGAACCAGTCGAAGTACAGGAACAGTATGTTGAAAAGAAGCTGGAAGTGTTTAAGACTAAAGCATTGGAGCACGAACCCCCAGCAGATTATAAAAAGAAAACTAAAGGAAGTGAGAAGATGGATGAAACTAAAGTTCAAGAAATGATTGACAAAAGCAACGCAAAACTGTTAGACGAACTCAAAGGGATAATGAAACCCACCGAACCTGCAGACCCCGCACCTACTGAAGTTAAAGCAATAGATGAAGATGCTTTAACTGAAAAGGTTACCTCTGGTGTTCTAAAAGCCCTAGGGATTGAAATTGAAGAAGAACCCGCCCCAGAGGATGGTAAAATAATCATCATGGACTCCAAAGCCCTTGAAAACTTACAAGAGGACACCATTAAAAAGACCATCCTTAGAATTGCCACCCAGAGACAGGGTGAAAAACGTGCCAAATCAGTAGCCACTGGGAAGTTTGACCTACCAGAAGAAACACCTGCAGAACCTGACAAGAAGAAAGGCCACGGTGTTTCCACCCGCAAAGCCGCTGAAATGCACGCTGAAAGAAAAGGATTAAAACAAGCCTAATTCATTTTTTTAAGACCATTCACATAGGAGGAATAAGAATATGACCACAATTCAAGAAGCCGTAAGAGGCCATTTCGCTACTAAATCCGAACTTGTAGAATTACAGAAAGCAGTCACCACCGCTGCAGGTAGTGCTGGAGATATAATTCAGCCCGAACTAGACCCACAATTACAGAACATGGTGGTGAAGAAGTATCCTTTCTACAGTTGGTTAGAAAGCATGGGAAGGATTACCGACACCAGAAGTAACAAGCCTTCCTACATTAAGAAGGTCACTGGAGGTGCTGGTGACTTCATAGCAGAAGCTGGAACCATACCTGCCACTACTGACAGTGTTTACGACTTACTCACTGGTGCCATGACCACCTACGTCTTCCCTCTGGAAATATCTGACCAGATGATTCTCGGAGGCCAGGATGGTATAATTGACATCTTGGACCAGGAGATTCAGGACGGACTCGAATACCAGATCCAGGCAATAAATAACGAAATGCTTAACGGAACCGGTGTATCTGATGGGATGAACGGATTGATTGACCTTATAGACACCAACACTAAAGACATGAATGATGCAGAAATCACCACCCAGTTTGAACTTGACACCCTCTGTCATTCCATGATGGACGCTGGAGGTATCCCTTCCGCTGTTGTAACTAGTGCAAATGTTAAATCACAACTCATAGACGTGCTTTACCCTAACGTGAACATTCCATTACTCCCAAGGACTGAGCTGGCCTTTGGTTACCAGGTTACCGCTTATGACAGCCCCGCCGGGGTTATACCTATCATAGTGGACCCTGCAATGCCAACCGCTGACGACGCTCAGGAACTTTTAATCCTGGATTACTCCACCTTGATGTTGAAGTACCTCATGAGGCCAACTGTTGTTGACCTGGCTAAAACTAAGTTAACTGAATCCAGTGTACTAGCTTCATTCCAGTCCTTCATGTGCCGTGCTGAATCTTTCAACGCCCGCATGTACGATATTGGAACTAAAGACGCCTAAATAGACAGAGAGTTACTCTGTTTATTTTTATTTTTTGAGGTGAAAAATCATGGCAATATCAAATAAACATAGGGATATTTTAGACAGGTGGATCCCAATTCCAGGGCTTAACCTTGGTACTGTTATCCAGAACATCCAGACCGGGACCATTGATGCTAACAGCATAGCACCGGCGGACATGGCCAGGGCCGATAGTGCAAAGCTCCTGGTAGGTCAGGGTTCATCTGCGGATTTAGGCTGGAAATCGGTAAGTGGGGACATTGCAATAGATGCCAATGGTGCGGTGACTCTTGAAGGAAATGACCATTCCACCCCCGGAATAGCTAAACTTCCCAAACTAGCAATAGGAGAATTTGACGTGGCCGATGCAATAGCTGCCGTGGCTGCATCAGCAACCGACATAAACACCACATCCAACGTGATAAGTGTCGATGCTCATGGGTTCACTACTGGAGATTGTGTTAACGTAACTACCAGCGATGCTTTACCGACTGGGATAAGTGCTGATACGGCTTATTACGTCCGTGTGGCTGATGTGGATAGTTTCACCCTCTACGATACCCGAGCCCACGCAGTGGCTGGAGGTGCAACCGGACTGATTGACATCACCGCTGCAGGAACAGGCAACCAGACCTTTACCTCAGTGACTGCCATAGGGCAACACTATCTTGGAGTTACCCTCCCAGACAATGCCTTAGTAGTTGGTGGAGGTGTGGAGGTATTAACCACATTCACTGATGGTGCAGATGACAGTGCAACCCTTGCACTAAGTATCCAGGGAGCCAATGACCTTGTAACCGCAACCGCAATAAGTGCCGGTGGGGCTATCTGGGACGCTGGAAACCGGGACATAGTACCTGACAACACCGGTTCAACTGCCATTAAACTATCTGCAGCCAGGGAGTTACTGGTTACAATTGCAGATGATCAAATCAGTGCTGGTAAGATGCGGGTCTGGTTACTCTACTTGGAAGGTATCTAATCTCTTACTTTTCTATTTTTTAGGAGGAAAACACGATGAAAACGGTTTATTTTAAGAACAAAAAGGCCAATCACTCCGTAAATGTCAAAGGGAAGAACATAGCTTTCAAGGATGGTAAGGCACAAATCGAGGATGAAGAAGCTAGTAAGCTGGCTAAAAAGCCAGAGTACAGTTTAAAAGCATTCATAGATCCAAAGAAAAAAGGGAAAAAGAAGAAGTAATGGAGGCGTTGGATGGCCCTTGTAACTGCAGCAGAAGTAAAAACAGCCGCTAAATCTGCAAAGGTTGGGATTCTATTACAGTCTGATAGTGACCTTGAAAGTATGATCGCTATTTGCCAGGCTGATCTTGAACGTCAAACTGGAGGAATATTTGATGCTCGCGAAATAGTTGAAAAGAGAATAGGACACCGTGGCAGTTTAATACAGTTAGGGCATTATCCAATCACTTCTGTTGATGAACTTCTAATCGACGGCTCAGAATATGTGTTGGACGATGAAGAATTAGAAGAGGAAACTGGGAGCATCTTATTATCCAGCGTACCCATCGCATCTACATACTACTACCAGGCCACTTATACAACACTCGAACCCTCGGATGCAGCACTAGCAAAACAAACCCTATGCACCATGGTACTTGACAGGATAAAAAACCGTGAGAGTACCGTTGAAAAAGAGATCAAACAATTATCACGAAACTATATCGGAGCGATCTAGATGAGCACTTATCCTGGCGACACTGTAACCTTACCAATCACTTACCGAGTTGATGGTACTTTAACCGACCCTACCAGTGTAACTATAACAGTCACGGACCCCCTCGGTGATGCCCTGGAAACCAATGATACTGTTATCAAGGACAGTACAGGCCGGTATCATTACAGTTATACCTTTGAAGCTGATGCAATCACTGGTAATTATACATTCACCTGGAACATCACAGTAGGCACCACCCTATCCAACTATTCCCAGATCATCACCCTTGATGTCAGCCCGGTAAGTAACTATTATGCTGATGAAGCCACGGTCAGATCCACCCTCAAACAACACACTAAAGACTTCACCAATAGCCTAATCATACAGAATGCCATCATGGCTGCAGAACGTGAAGTGAATGGTAAACTAGGAGTCATTGTATCATTATCAGAAGCTGACTTCGCAGACGATGAAGCTAATGTTATTGCTGCAAAGATGGACATCCTCACTCAGGCTGCAAATCTCAGGGCAATGGCCTATATCATGGACTCACTTTACACCACAAAAGACAAAAGAAGCCCATCCGCAGATTCCTATGAAAAACAATCTGACATAATTTTATCACCATTCCTCTAAGGAGAGGTAACCATGGGCTCAATAAATGTAGTCATCCTCAAGGATGTAGTGGAAGAACTCAGATCCACCGTCAATGAACTACCAGGCCAGTTCAAAACCATAGTTATAGATCCGTTGCGGGAAGATTCAGCATTCTTTTTATCAGTTTACACTCCCTTTGATGAAGGCGGCCTCGTAAGTGAGAATACAGTTATCGAGGATGGGGAGTTCTCATTTTACAGTGACAACCCATTAGAATACTATCCATTTGTTATTCTCGGAACACGTGAGCACTGGATAGGTAGCCCTGTGAATATTAAAGGCTCATGGGTTTACATTGGAATGCACCCCGGAACAGCACCACAGGACTACCCTGGAATGGCATTTGAAGACCTTGAACCATCAGCAGACCCCCGCCTGGAAGACATGGGAAACTGGATAGTAGGAGATTGATAGAATGGCAGAATCATATTGGGGTTACAACTTCGATACAGTCTATGATGCACTGAAGACTGTAGCTGAAGGTATAGAGGACTCATCAGCAATACCCACCCCTGAGTTTGGGAAAGTGGAAGCTGGGAAACCTGACAACATTTCAGTACATCCTGGAGATACCGTACTGGTTGCACTTGGAAAGATTGACAAAATATCCCCTGGTATGGGGGGCCGTGGTAAGGTAGCCCAATTCAAAGGGTACTACCTCGTCTATGTGGATGGTGAAAACGAGGAAGCCCAGAGAAGAGCATCATACCTTTGGGACCGGCTGGCTGCAGCCATAGAAGCTAACCGAACTATTGGATTAACAGGCTGCAAATGTAAGGTTGATTATGATGGACCTGGAGGTTTCAGACAGAATGACCGTAACATGGGGACCAAATCAGTTCCAGATTATTGTGCCGGGGCCGTCTTGGTACTGAATATAGAGAAATCTAGAGAGATAATAACACTTTAGAGGTGAAATGCATGGCTAAAATGACTCAGAAAGCCCTTGAAAGAACCGTTAAACATTACGTGGAATCAGGGGATTATATGGGTGCAAGGAATTATGTTGAAAACTTTGCAGATGAATTTAAAGATTATGATAAGAATAAGGCTCTTGAAATGATAGAAAATGCTAAAAATGGAATTAAAAAGGTAAAGGAGGAATAAAATGCCTATAAACAATATTGATGAATTAGCAGCTGCAACACTTGACGGCTCCCAGATGCTCCTGGTCCTCAAAGTACCTGTCACCGAAAGGGTGCAATTGACCGGGACTATAGACGGAACTAACACTGTATTCACATTCCCTGCAACACATTACCCCCTCGGTGCAACTACTTATAAAAGGATCACCCCACTACCTGCAGATGTGACCGTTGAAACATTAAAGACAGCCACATATACAGAGGTAACCGTGGCAAGCATAGGAACAGTAACCGACCCTGAAACTGGTTTCGTTGTGAATGGAAATGTAACCCTATCAGCCGCACCACAAGCCGCCTCAGTTGACAGCGTCTGGGCTACTTGCACCGTGGAACATGATGTATATGTTCAACAGAGCGTTAAGCCCAAACTAGACCAGGATGTCCGGGATATTGAAAGGATGGGAAGCCGTAGCGTGTACCAATCCTTCGGTAAGATTAAAACCAGCTACGATGTAGAGGTTATCCTAGCAGACCTGGAAGCAATCTTCCTCGGTAACTTTGACACCCCTGATCAGACTGGAGTACAAAGTGGATTCACCCTCTATGAGCTGATGGATAAACCACTCCTAATGGATGGGTACGTGCCTATATTCTCAGGTGATGAAACTCCAGATCCAAAGGACCGTGTAGTCATGGGTTATATCATGCTTGAAGGTGTGACTAAAGCCCCGGTGTTACCTGAAGGTAGTGCAAATGATGACCTAACCGCTACTCTGACCCTGGCTGTTGGTGAAAAACCTTACATATTACTCAAAGACCCTGTATAATTCAGCCCTATTAATTTTTTAGGGACTACTTCTTTTCGTGGGAATAACTTTTAACACATGATTTTATGGGTTTTCTGGAGCTTCACCTCTCATCTTTTCCCCATATTTATCATCCCAGTATTCCCACGTCCATATTAATTAAAAGAGAATTGGTGAACACTTATTCAAATAAAAGTAAGAGGTGAATTAATTATGTCAAAACCAGGAATGAAAATACCTAAACTTTACCCGACTGAAACTATAGAAATAGAGGGAAATAAAATTGAATTAAGAGGATACAAAGCTGCAGACAGACCCTATGTTATATTTATTGAAAAAATCCAGATGGATATGAACCCTCTCCTTAAAGAGGTAGGGAAATTCCAATCCGAGATACTGTCACTAATTGAAGACGATGAAGGTCATCAATTCACTGATGAAGAACTAGAAGCGAATGGAACACTTGAAAAAGTGTTACAAATCACTGAAGAAGTAAACAAGGTTAAATTAAAGATTGACGAAGTTGGGGACCGGCTCATCTTTGGAGATAGTGAAACTGATGAAATGGAAGGCCCTGGTTACTTATTAGCACAAAGAGGACTTAAAAGGTTCTTTTATCCGGGGCAAACCTCATCCGAGCTAGATACAATTGAGGATATTGAAATAGCTCGCCAACATGTTATGTTAGTTGCCAACACCATGATCAGCTTATCCAACCCCCCTAAAGGATTGCAGAAATCAATAGAATTTAAACAGAGGGAAGATGGGAAGGCGGCTGGTAAGGGAAAGCGATCAAAAGGAAAAAGAACCTCACAGTCGAAGAAAAAATCATAGAGTTCCGGAAGCTGATGAGTAACATCTGTCTTGAAACTGGATGGTCTGAAGAGTATGCCTATGAACGGGACATGATTGTCATATATGATATGGTGTACCGAGATTATGAATATTACCCTGAAGGGCCATTGGATGCTAAGAAAGACTTTGAAAATAAAAGAAGAGCATTTAGGGGTTAATCAATAATAACCAAATAGTAATGTTCCTATGGTAACATACACGAGCACAATATAGAATATAACTCCAATCACACTGAAAACGATTATTCCCATCCATCCCTTTCTTTCTTTAACTCCAAAGTAAGTTCCTGCTAAGAATCCAATAAATGGGAGCACTAATGCAATCAGAATCCATGCCTGATCTTCAACCTTTCTCTTTGTATGATTCCCACAATTCAAGCAGACTACGGCATTACTACTCAAATCATGATTACATAGTGGACATTTAATAAGTCTATTTTGATCTCGTAGCTTTTTTTTATATGCAGCTTCCATCTTCTTATTATTTTCTGAAATATAATCCACTTCACTCTTTATTTTATTTGTAAACTTAGAGTAAACTTTCTTAGCTGAATCAACAGTAGTATTTTCATTATAATTTAATTTACCCCCACATTCGCACTGGTAATCTGAAGGATTTTCCCCTCTGTCTAATTCATATTCTTTCCCACATTCTTTACATCTCGCTAACATTTAACCAACCCCCTTATTTGATTATTATCCTTTATTCTTTAATTACTATTTTAAATTTTTCTTTTTCACAATTCATGGAGAACCCATCATGGCAGATAAACAATTAGGTATAGTCGTCACTGGAGATATAGATGATATCAGTTCCAAGCTTGATAGTCTCGCCTCTCAGATAGAATCCTTGGAAAGTAAGGCAATAGAGCTAACTATTGAAGCCAACACTGCAGGGTTACAAGAAGTTTCATCTGCCTCTGAAGCTGCATCAGTAGAATTAAATGAAGCTTCCGATGCAGCAGAATCGCTTAGTTACACCATGACGAACATGGCCACGGGTGAAACCATCTCTTATGTTTCCAGTGAGGTAAATAATTTAAATGATGGTTTAGAATCTGCATCGGGTGCCGCAGGTGAAACTGCTGATAACTTAGGAGGTATTGGTTCGCAAGCTCTTAATGAAGCTGCAAGCCATGCTAATTCCTTGGGAGACAATATTAAAGCAACTAGTAATAGTGCCAAAGAGATGGGGAATGAAATAAATAATGCCAGCTCAAACGCAATAACTGGACTCCAAGCCTTAGCCGGGGTTGCCGCAACAGTGGGAAGTTACCTTGTTTTAGACAATTTGATAAGCTCCGCCGGAGCCTATGAAGATAGTTGGTCCCGGATGACTGTTGCCCTTGGAGGCACAGTTGATACTATAGGAATGGTTAAGGATGACTGGTCATCTGCTATCTCAGATATGAGTAGTGCCACTGGCAGGGGTGCTGGAACTATAAGAGAATTTATCACTCAAATGTCTCTGGCAGGGGTTGAATCTAAAGATGTAATTTCAAGTGCTTTTGAAGGCATTGCAGGAGCAGCATACGTCACTGGGATAGACATTAACACCATAACCTATGCCTTGCAGAGAGCAACAAGAACCGGGCTATTAAACCAAAGAACCCTAACATCTCTAGGATTATCTACTAATGACATAATGAAGGCAACTGGGAAGTCAATAGAACAAGTCAGTGATGAATTTGAAAAGATGACCCCCACTGCTCGGGCTGCATTCCTGGGTATGATTTATAATGCCAAATATGGCACAGATGCCAACGAAGCATATAAACAGTCATGGGAACATGTTAATGATGCCCTAAACCGGGCTTGGGGTTATTTATCTATTGTTTTTGGTCAATTGATTTTACCCATAGCTATCCCTGCAATTGAGGCATTAACTGAAGCTTTAAATGGTTTAAGTAAATGGATCGCCGCCCTTGACCCAACTTCGAGGGGACTTTTAGGGTGGCTAGTTATACTCACAGGGGCATTTGTGACCTTAATGGGAATTGTAGCCTCTGGGCTGGCCGTATGGAATGCCCTTAAAATCTCTCAAGCTTTGGCAACAGTAGCAACATGGCTTAACACTGATGCAACAATTACTAACACGGCTATTAAAGAACAGAGTGCCTTAGCAAATCTTAAATTAATCGCATCCGAAATACGGGCTAGAGCCGCATCAATTGCTTCTACTATTGCTGAGAGTGCCAGAGGTGCAGCTTCAACAGCCGCCGCAGCCGCCCAACACTTATTGAATACATCCATCATATCTGGGGCAATTGCAACTGGAAGGGATGTAATTGCTAAGGTGGCTCATGCTGCTGCTAGTGCCGCTCAAGCTGTGGCAACAGGACTGGCAACGGCCGCCCAATGGTTATTAAATGCAGCTATGGCAGCCAGCCCCATTGGACTAGTAGTTATAGCAGTGGCAGCATTAGTAGCAGGGTTGTATCTATTATACCAAAACAACGAACAGGTACGAAACAGTATAAATGGATTATGGGCCTCATTACAAGGATTAGGAGGATATATCCAATCCGGGTTTTATGCTACACTTGAAATCATTAAAAAACCATTCACTGATTTAATTAACAATATCAAAAATCTAGGAACTGATTTATACGATACGGGTAAAAACTGGATAGTCAACCTAGGAGAAGGTATTAAAGCCAGCATACCGGATTTAAATGGTGCATTGGAAGAAATAGGAAAATATTTACCACATAGCCCTGCAGAAGTTGGGCCATTGTCTGAAGTAACTCCTGATTCAATGTCTAATTATGGGAATCAACTTGGAACTGGCTTGGCAGATGGGATGAGTACAGGATTTAGCAAAACAATAACTCAACCAGGAGCATGGGATGTTCTCAAATACATAGGTAACCCTCTTTCATTAGTAAGTCAAGTGAGTTCTGAAAAAGAAACCATTGACAAAGTCACCAAATCTGTGGAAAACATGGCAGCTGCAACAAACGCTGCAGCTAACATGACGGTTGAGGACGCACAAAAAGCCGGGATGAGTTTAGCAGATTGGGCTACTGGATACCAACAATTTGGCAGCACCGCCAGACTTACTTATGATTCACTGGCAAATAGGGGAACAATAGCCTCTCAAGTGCAACAGCAAGCCCTAGCTGATTTGAAACAAAAGGCCATAGAAACATACAACTCTATCAAACAAGCCGCTCAGGATGCCTATAGTACAGTGGCTGGGGAGTTAGGTTTGGGAGGAATCACTCTACCTAGTGGAGTAATAGCTAGCGATAAGGCAGATGCTATTAAAAAATTATATGAAGCTAGGGATGCCTTATTGAGAAATAGTAACAATATGACCCTATCTGAGTTCCAACACGAATTTTACACGATTGATGCACAATTAAAACAGTTAACTAGCAGTGGTCAAAGTATAGGGGCTGCGTGGGGTAATGGTATTGCTTCTGGAATACAGTCCACTCAGAGCAATATTAACAATGCAATAGCCAACGCATCCAGAGGATTAATAGCTTACAGCCCACCCAAAGAGGGACCATTATCAAAGATAGATGAGTACGGTATGAGTATTGGACAGACATTCACTGAATACTTATCTAAAGGGTTAGGCACCGCGGGTAACTTATTCGATTTCAACACCCTACCCACCCCTTCTGCAAGTATGGTTAGCGGCTCATCTTCGGGTGGAGGATATAACTTCTATTTTGGAGATGTGCACGTACCGGAAGGAAGCGACCCGGTAGAAGTGGGCCGTGGCCTTGCTAAAGGGGCACACGAATCATTCTCAGAAAGAATAAGCGACCAAGCAGCACGCAGGGGTACTGTAATTCCTAACATTTTGAGGTAGAAAAATATGGCATATAAAACATGGGTAATAGGTGGTTTAACTCCTTCATGGGTTGAACCGGACTTCAAAGACAACCGGGACACTAACACATTGACCCTTAAATGTGCAGCAATGTATGATGTGACTGGCACGGATCCGATCGATGAAATAGAATCATTCGATGCCTTAGCATCTGAGAAGATAAGTAATGACTCCTTACTTAATGGTGGGACAAAGCTACAGGTAAGGGGTCAGGTTATCACTGTCACCGCAACCAATGAAGGTTCATCTGAAACTAAAACATGGACCCGGTGTGCTATTAAAAAGGTGGAGATCACCCTTGACAGTTTCTACAATGAAGATAACCCCGGCAGTATAATTGAATATGAATTAATAATTAGCTATCAAACACAAGGAGGGCCAGGAGGTAGTGTTTATTATCCTAGCTATGATGACTACGATAACACTACTTACTACATGTGGACCACCATGGACAACACTGGAGCCGCTCCGGGAATAGTTGGAAGTGAAATCGGATACCTACAAATCACCGAACCTCAAAACGTGATCAGAGTAGAAGTTTATGGATCTGCTTGTTGCAGCCCATCAGCCACCCCTGCCTACCTGGAAGTGAATGGGGTGAAACAATACTGGCATTACACCCATGACATGATGGCCTCGGGTGATAGCCTACCTAGTGGTTATGAAAAACTCACCTTTGAATTAGCAACCCCCGCCACGGTGGTAACACTGGAAACTGGTGACCATATTTACCCATCAGATACATGCAGTACGAATATGGGTTGTTGGCTCCAATGGGTCCGAGTTGTTTACGAATAAAAACATTTAATGGAGGAAATTATTATGGGAAGTTTTAGCGATTACGCTGAATTGAAAATGTTAGAACACGCAGTTGGCAAAACCGCATGGAGCATACCAACAACTTACTTAGCACTCCTAACCGCAGAACCAGACGATGCAGACACAGGAAGCACAATAACAGAACCCGTCGGGGGAAGTTATGCCCGTATAGCCATGGCTGGTAAGTGGGCGGCAGCATCAGGAGGAAGTATAAGCAACGCCTCAATCGTCACATCAGCAACCGCCACTGGAGACTGGGGAACCATAACACATGTTGCACTCTGTGATGCATCAACAACTGGAAACGTGATTGCGTGGGGTGCTGTTGGAACTGCTCAGGAAATATTAAGTGGAGGTAGTGCTAGTTTCGCAATTGGCACAATCATACTAACACAGGACTAAAAACAGTAGGAGTATAATTTCATGGTCGATTTCAGTGCAACAATAGATGGGGGTGGGGGACTCTTATATGCGGGTTTGGGAGTAGATAGGGCGTTAACCACCACCATAACAGGCCAATCTTCAATGAACAGCACATTCATTGAAGCCCTGATAACTGCCAGTTCTACTTTCACAGCCGACCTTACTGTTCACCCGTTTTTTGAAATCAGGAACATTGACGACATATTAGTAAGTGGTGTTGATTATGAAAGTGTTTATGCAGGCATACCAACTGCCCCCCAAATCTTAACATTTATTAATCATAGTAGTAGTCAGATAGATGTGACATTAACCCCAAAATCTAGTTTAACCCCACTTGGAACTGCGATTGACACTTATCAATCCCAATACCTTAGTTTAGATGGATCAGATTATAGTAATGTTTTATTACTTCAAATACCTGCCTATGACTCACTTGATTGTTATTTCAAATACCAACCCCCAAGCACTGCTAAAATAGGAGAAAAACAATGGGAGGTTAGCCAAAGAGACCCATCATTAACCGGGGCAACATTACTTCCCGGATGGTTCTATGCCAAATCTTACACCATCACTGGAGGAACCGGGACATTAACTGATGCCCGTGTACTCTTACACATGGACTACGTTTCTGGTGACATGAAAAACGACTTCAGTGACATACGATTTACCCTCACTGATGGAACATCTCTTGATTATGAAATCGCTTACAAACTAGATGCAGATGAATGTTACTTCATAATAACAGTTCCCACCTTACCCGCCACACCCACAACCACAACAATCTATGCATATAGTGGAAATTTCACAGTACAAACATCCGCAAATACACTAATAGAAACTGTTTATAATTGGCTTGATGGAACATTATCTCCTTGGACAAGTGAATGGGGGGGTAATAGTGTTGTAAACACTGTATGGTCTGATGGCACACATTATAGTTTACATCAGAACGCCAACTGGGGAAATTACAGAGGACAGGCAAGTGTGCTATCAACCACAGCATACGGAATATGGACTGCTAAATTCAAATGGACGGCATTAGATAATGCTAGGATGCGGTTTATATTCATCAATAACGGTTCAATTTATAATTCCTCACAATATTCAGTTGAATATCAAAATCACCCCGTTGGTACTGGGTTGTTTCGTTTGATGCGGAATGATACAGTCCTTGACAGTGCATCTATAGTTGTGGATACAGAGGAACATGTTATAGTCATGATAAGGAATGCCATTGGGGAATTTAATGTATATTTGGATGATACTCTTCTTTTAAACGCAACCGATACAACTATCACGGCTTCACAGGAAATATGGCTTGAAACCCTCCCTATAAGTTACACGCCGAATGATAGTCAATGGTTTGATTATGATTATGTGAATGTTTCAGGGATAGATAAAACCGGGAGTATTAGTGAAAGTGATTGGACTTTCTATGTGATTTTGGAATGCAAAGGTGGTATCCTATACAAATCAAGAGAAGTCCCAGGATTAGAACCAGAAATAAGGCACGGTTGCAGAATAGGGGGTGTGTACTATGAATGACATCTACCGGGCATTAGCACGGATCACAATCAGTAAAAGAATCAATGAAGGATCAACCAGTTTCACCGTACAACTCAAAAACCCATTAGACCCAGATGAATACGATACGGGGGAAACATTCGAGTACACAATCATAGACAACACCCTACCAGAAGGGCATGCTGTTATAAGCGGACTCATAGAAGACGTGGACATAGACCAAAAAGACAATAACAAGATATGGGGATTAAGTGGACGTGATAAAGGATTAGAATTAACAACTACCAAATACTCTGTTGATTCAACTGAAGAAAACCACACCGAACACACTGTAGAAGAATGGTTAGATCTAATCCTGGAGGACACCACAATAACAATAGGCCGAGGACAAGCAGCCCTTAGTAAGGTCATTAAACTAACCACAGATGGGCAGGCAACCAACAAGTTCACCGGCAACTGGAGCACAAAAGAAGAAGCAATCAACCAATTATTCGCACAATACATCCGCTTTGCAGGAGCTAAACAGTTCAAATGGTACGTTGATTTTGGAGGGTTCTTCCGATGGTTTGAACTGCAAACTGACCGTGGAGTGATATTGCAGTTCTTTGAAAATGATGACCGGGTCCTGGACTTCAAGGCCAAAAAAACAGCCCGGGGAATATTAAATGATTTCACAGGATATTATGGTCCTGAAGAAGACCAAACATCAATCCACCTACAAAACTCAGCATCTATAACTAAGTATGGGTTAAGGCCTGCTGATCCAATCACCCGCACAGACTTCACAGCCGACGAAATGACCTATTACCTCCAATCAGAACTAGACAGGAAATCTAAAGAAATCTATACCGGAACCCTTGAACTTGCAGGCATGGTATTAATCGAACCAGGGATTAGACTGCAATTCCCAGACCATGGTAAATACTCAGGGGTGGTCTGGACAGTGGTTGATCAAACATTCACCATTGAACCTGGCAGGATCACCACCACCCTTGGAGTTTCTACAGATGACAGTGCAATCAGTTTAACTAATGATTATGATGCGGTATATGCGATAGCTAAGAAGGAAGTTGAAGACAATAAAGCTGTCGTGGCAGTAGTGACTAATGTCCCTACATCTGGAGACCGCTGCGATGTGTGGATGGCCGGACCAGAGGGCAGTGGTGTTGTAGTGAACATCCGGAACCCTGGGGGGAATTGGAGAACATGACCTTTGATGAAGAAATATTCGACAACAACCCCGACGTGATCGCAGGGGACAGATGCATCCTTTTCAAAACAAAAGGAGGATGGGCCGCCCTACCTAAAGGGTTCAATATTGGAGTAGGGGACACGATTGTAGTCCATAAAGACATCTCAGGGGAATGGATCACCCATGGGAACAACAGGATTGGGATAGGAGATAAAGTTATAGTCGTACCAACACGGGACGGAGATTTAGCAGCCCTAAACCCTGGTACCAACCCATGGAGGGATTGTCCAATAGTACCGAAAACCACCCACCCTAAAGGAGAAATGCACGACCCTCCAGACGACACATGGCAACATCACAGTTACTCAATTGAACTATCAAGAGCATTGGATCCTTTTGAAATTGTGAATGTACGTTTTGACTTCACAAAGGGTTTTGATAATCGTGGATTCCAACCATGGTACCCATGGGGAGGTGTATGGTTAGGGTTAGGTGCGGAAGATAGTAATGGTGACCCTTTCGATGGTACTTGGTATTGGCCGGTTGGCAACCCATATATGGTGATACGTGGACAGCCAATGATCAGTTTAGACGGATCCACCATATGCATGATTGGGGAACAGACAAACGATTACCAGACTTGGTGTATTAAAAACTTTTTACAAGGTTTATATCCATTTGGTCGTGCCGAATGGGATGTTAAATGGATACATGTTCATATCAGCCAACAATCAACATTATACTGGAAGAATTACACCCTGAGTGATTTAGATCATGCTAGTGTTTGTGCGGGTGGAGAGGTCCGTGATGGTTGGTGTGATGAGGCTTCAAGTTACTCCCGTGCAACTTTAGAATAACTAACTTTTTTTTAATTGAATCTTATTTTCAAGTTTTTTAAAATAGCCCACTTAGCCTGGGCTTTATTTACTTAAAACAGTAGTTGGAGGAATCAGTAAATGACAAGAACAATACAATATGAAGACCCGGATAAGAATGGAACTAGTAAGAAAGGTTTAAGAGAATTAAGTGGGGATGACTTTGGCCCTAATGTGAATGTGAAGATAAAGGATAGCACCGGTGCAGACGTCCCGTCTGGTGGAGCCTCCGACCCCGTGAACGTTACTGTGGGAACCCTCCCCGCAATCCTGGCAGATTACACGGAAGAAACCCCATCAGGGGACAGCATACAAATAATACACAAACCCACAGAACACACCTTCCATGATGCAGCCGCCGCAGCCGCCGATGGAACTATATTTGGATGTGACGGGCAATACACAAAATTAATCCTCGAAGTCACAAAATCCGCAGGAGTAGCAACATTAGAATTAGACTTCTTAGGATCAATCAGCAGCACCGGAACAATATACCAACCCTTACTCGGTGCAAAAATAGGAACAGATGGCTCTATCACCACCGCCGTTAAATCAACCTCCACAACAACAGAAATATGGGATATAGATGTTACAGGTAGGAAATATCTTAAAATGGATTTAGCGAGCATAACAGGGGATGGGGCAACAGTAACTGTCAAAGGAGTGCTGTTATAATGGATATCATGGGCATTGCAATAGCCAACCAGATGGACAACAGACGAGATGTACTACAATATCCAGACGGACCATTATCCCCTAAAAGACCATTAACTCCTGCTGCCAGTGGATGGGACACAGACCCATCCAGTCTTGAAAACTGTGTGGATGGAGATAACACCAGTAAAACAGGGGTGGGATCAACCACCGTTGGGGGGGCTGCCGTTTACGGGTATGTTTCATTTGACCTTGAAAGTGTACGGAATGTGATAATCACCGCTAAACTTGAAGCACATAGCTCGGCAAGCACAACAACATGTTACATTGAAAACAGTGTTGATGGTACAACATGGTACCCCGTTCATGCGAACGTGATATATGCAACTGGAACAGCGACAAGTGCAGATGTTTCCTATTCAACAATTGTTACAAGTGTCCATGGGCGTTATTTCAGGATACGTTTCAATGTTGGGGGCGCTGCAACGGCCTATGGAACATTATACACTGTAAGTGCTTATGATATTGGGGATTAAAAGAGGAAGTGTATTATTTTGAAAATTTGTCTAGTTTCCGACACGCACTGGAATTATGCATATTGGACTAATCATGCAACCCGCACCCTACTTGGACTCACCGATTACGAACGGATCGAATTTGCGGTTGAAACTATCAACACTGAAAACCCAGACCTTGTATTAGTCAATGGGGATATATTCGAAGGAACATTCACTCAAACAGTATGGGGTAATGTTAAAAACATTTTAGATGGTTTCAACGCACCATATTATGTTAGTAAAGGTAACCATGACTGTATTAATTATTCGGATTGGAAAAACATTTTCAACATGGAAGTAACCTATGGGGAGGATGATATTTACCACTTTGAATATATGGGATATGCCTTTATATGTTTGGACGTGTATCAAACCCCTAATGGAGGTAATTGGGGAGAAGTTGTGATAGATGAAAGTGAGCTTGGAACAATACTTGATTCATACAGTGAATCGGAGGGGATATTTGTATTCAGCCACTGGATCAGTACAGTTTCCACCAGAAATTTAATTGCTAACACTCCTAACGCTAAAATGATTTTTTTTGGACATAGTCACCTTAAAGCATTTGAAATTGAAGGGTACGGGGTCCCGATTTACACGGATCAACATTTTGCAGGCCCTTATGATGGAACCCAGAGAACTTATGATAAGAATAAACCATGGGCGTATCGTGTGGTGGATATTAACTCTGAGGGGGTTATTTCAACACATATGGTTGAAGTGATCCATTATCCATCCCGATTTTTACCAGACCGGGTGGTTGTTTCGAGGGAGAATAAGTGAGCATTTAGGAGGACTAATATTTTATGACTGATTATAATGCAACTTATGATAAGTACGTGGATTTATTGGAACGATGGGTACAAGGCGACTGCCCCACTTCGGGTTTGATTGGAACTGCTAAACCAAGTAAAACAAATGTTAAGGATGCTATTAGCCGGGTACAAAAATACCGACAAGACAAGGGTAAAAACCCTCCCAAGGTTTGGATCTACGACAACACACCAACACCAACACCGACCCCTACGGATTGTTATAAAAGCCAAAGATTCCTAACCGATGTACACCTAAAACAAGACAATAACTATTTCTGTGCATGCAACATCTTCCAACAAATCATGTACGAACTATACGGCATCTTAATCGGTGAATCGGACATTGCTAAAGCCATGGGGACCACCACCAACGGAACAGACCACAATGGAATCATTAACGGTGGAAAAGCAATCGCCAAACAATATGGACATAGTGTAAGTATTGAGTTCAAAAACTATTCAAGCATAACCGAAAAAGAATTAGGTGAACTCATAGCAGACCCTAATGTTGGGGTGTTTATACATGACCTCTATAAACTTACATGGGGCCATTATGAGTATCTCATCGGTTTATGTTTATCCACTGGGATTTATACGGTGGCTAATAGTTTAAGTGGGGGTTATATCGAACAAAGGTCAAGGGCTACACTGAAAAGTTATATCAATGGGATAAGCCAACCGAGTGTTGGTATTGTACGCAAAATCAGTTAAAAAACAAATAGAACCAATATATTTAAGGGATTAAAGGATTAACTTCTTTTAATCCCTTCTTTTTTAATCTCGAATTTCTGAACATGTTACAAAATGAAACAGGTTGAACTTCGTAATAGTACCGTTTAACGAAGTAAAGTTTAACTATTCCATAACAAAGTATATATTATGTGAATACTATAAATATATATGGTGATAAAATGGAAGAACATCTTAAAAAATTGATTAATGAATATACTTATACTTACTCAGAAGAAGGGGGAAGCCTCCACATTGAAGTTTTCTTAGAACGGGATAATGAGATAAATTGGACTGCCCCAATTGAACCTGAACTAATATATGAAGTTATTGAAGAAAAAGGATACATGGATGATGATGACGAGGAATTAATAGTTTGGGGAGAAGAAAGACACATCCATCCTATAATAGCATTAATGATGACCATTTATAAAATGGATGAATTAAAATATCAATTAATTGCTTTAAACATTGCTTATGCCAGTCAAGACTCAATACTGAGAATGAACAGTTCATGGAATATTGACATTCTCGCGTAAAGGAGAACTAAAAATGGATTCAATGGAAATTAAACTCCAAGCATATGATACTCGGGAAAAAAAGGTTTCAGCCACAGGTAATAGTGGTCATGTGATTCTGCCAAAAGAATGGATAGGTAAAAGGGTTAAAGTATTATTGATTGAACCATTGGAGGGGAAATAATGACTGAATGTAAATTATACGGAAGGGCAGGGGAATTATGTGTTCCAACCCCATATATTAAAACAGATAAAGAGATAATGGATTTTGATTTTTTCGCTTCTGGCTGTCCTTATAATGGAAATAATGGGGAACTATACTGTGATAATCCTTACAATGAAACATTTGAAGACACATATGGAGAATGTGACCCCTTTGAATGCCCTCATGCATACCTCCCCTGTAAAAAAGATATTGCTAATCTCAATCCAGATGAATATGAAGGAGAAAAGGAATATATAGATCAATACCCTGATCAACCCTACATTGACATCGTAGTAGTCATGAAAGATATAATCCGACAGGATCCGATTAAACATTTCTTTTTTAATTATCCATGGACTTCAAACTGGAATTTAAAAAAACATGGAGTTTTTTAATTGAACCGATTAACTAAAAAGGGGATTGATTAGGGGGATGAAAAAACATGGTAAACATAACGATATGGGTAGAAACAGGAAATGAAACATACAAAATTGAAGAAGTTAAATACATTGACTTTGAAGATGCAGTTAAATATTTA
>Ga0074198_1001134_pt1 | contig 19676 bp, 12 predicted proteins | sample EPASupsiteSAE323_FD_64527 | JGI IMG/M metagenome (GOLD analysis project Ga0074198, IMG submission 64527) | Bioremediated contaminated groundwater from EPA Superfund site, New Mexico - Sample SAE3-23 | ecosystem: Environmental > Aquatic > Deep subsurface > Groundwater > Contaminated ...
TATTTCATAACCGGTAAGCTCTGTCCCGCCGCCGCCTGACCCATCGTCGCAAACATACAGCTCTATAAAGTCGCCGTCAGTCGAAGCGGATTTAAATTCGTTTATAAGCATTTTAACCTTGATGCCAAGATTGCCGTTGGGTTTCGCCGGCGTCTGATAATTCATGAGCGAAAAATCTTCGTTGGTATTGCTGTCTTCGCGCGCAGGAATCCTGGCGACGCTATAGCCGTTTTCAAGTCCGCTTATATTGACGGCAAGTTTTTTATCGAAACCGACCCATTGATTTTTAGTATTTAAATATGTGATCGCGTTATAATTAAGAGATTCGGCCTGATTCGAACAAACGATCGCTTCCGTTACCTGCCCGGAAGCGTTTTCAAGCGCGAGTATGAACGCTGTATTAGGGATTTCCGATTTGACGCAATAAGAATTTATAACGTTAAGCGATGGAAAAACGTCGTCAGCCGCGTTCGAATTATATTTTAAAAGAATGTAATTGCCTGTTTTAACGACCATCGATCCGAAAGTTTTATCGGGCGACGCCGAAGTCAGATCCGTTATGCGCCAGTTATATATATCGGCGCCGTTTCCAAAATTGCCGTCGTTTTTGCAATACAGCTCTATATAATCGGAAGAGGAAGAAGCGTTTTTCGGACACAGCTCGTTAATTAATATCACGGGCTGAACCGCCGAGGAATTATATGTTTCAAAAATAGGACTGGCCGCGATTTCAGCCGCGGCATCAGCCATCGTTCGCGTATTGACGCTAAATTTATTAAGAGAAGATTTATCCGAAGCGACGAACATCGGGGGCGTCACATCGACAAGAGATATCTGCCCCGATTGGCCCGAACTTACGGAACAGCCCACTATCCTGATTAAATACTCGTTGTTCTGATAGCCGCCGCCTTCGATTTTATATACCGACGCCAGCTGCATTCCGAACCCTTCGAGCATTACGTTTTCAAGGTTCGGCGTAAAACGCCAATTATACGGTATTTTTATTTGAACTTCATATATCGAATCCGGCCCGTCATAAGATAAGCCGAACGTAAGATTAGTCGGGCGGCCTACCGAAACGCGAGAAGGTGAAATGTTTACCGTTCCAGGGCCAGTTTCAGCCTGCGCGCTTATAAAAGATAAAAATATAAAAAATATATTTAAAAATACGATTATAATATTTTTTTTCATAAATTGCACCATGTCGCCATTTAATTTTTAGAATTCATATATATAGCAGCCGCATTATAATTTGGCCTCTAGTTTAAACGTAGAGCTTATATTCGAAAAAAGCGATTTTTCACGTTCTATATTAAAGAAAAAATCCATATCGTCGTTTATTTTATAATTAATTTCCTGCTTGGCCTTATTTGTAACCGGGTTCACTGAATTTTGCTCGACGCTTTGATTGATTTCGGAGATTAATTTCAGCTTAGAACCGGCCCTGACATTTAGTTGCGCAGCGCTCGTCCTCTGCCTGCCGCGCTCGGCTCCCGATTCAAAGTCGAATTCGGGCGACTTTAAATAATTTTTAACTTCGAAAGAATAAGGCCTGTCCGGCCACGCCAGTATCATTTTTATAGAATCTTCCGTTTTTTGAAAATCCGTGCCGCGCGTCAGCATTCTTGAATCCCATATTTCACGCTTATAAAGTATTTTTAAAAATTCAATCGGAAGATATTTGGCGCCAAGTAAATATCCCGTTAATCCGGCATTGGGCTCGAAAGCAAATGCCCTTTTTTCCGAGCGTTCCGCCACCTGGCCGCTTAAAGAAAGCCCTTTATTAAGATTATAATCCATCATGACACGGTTTTCCATCGCGCTCGATTCGGCTTCGGATACATTCTTACGGTTCGTGTCAATAAGCGAATAGCTAACGCTAACATCTTCGTTAACTTTTCTTTTAACTTTCAAATTAAGTTCGTTATTTTGGTCTTTCAACCGAGAGTATGTTTTTAATTTGCTATCATTATATTCGACAAAATAAACGTTTTTATTAACCGGAAATGTGGTGGCGCGAAACGTCATACTGTTAAGTTCATCGATTCCGCCGTTACGTTTTTGATTGCTCAAAGAATTTTCAATATTAAATTTTGAAGAACGTGAAGATATCTTCAAATCTTTTAAATTAGAAGTGTCGCCATTCTGGAAGTTTGTATTGACGCTGATGTTTTCATTGAAATTATAAAGAAACTTTCCGAAAAATTTATCTTCGTCCGCCGTAACTAAGTTTTGCGTTTTATAGGCAGCTTCGCTTTTTTTAAATCCGAGGGAACCGTTAATATTTTTGAAAATTTCATTATCAGTATCAGGATGTATATCAAAATAAAATTCGCTTTTCTTTTCGGGTTTAACGTAGCCGTTGTGGTAAGGCGAATAAGACGAATCGACATTCGACAGCTTCAAATTAGTGTCAAAATGCTTTCCTGCGAGTTTCGTATTAAGAGCGACCGCGGAACCGTCTTTTGAATTATCATATGCTTGAACGGCGTCTTTAAACGATCTCGAATATTCGACATTGGTGCTTAATTTTTCGCTGAGTTTAAAATCCTGGTTCAAATTAAATTCGGTCTTCGCGTTATTATCGTTAAAAGAGTTTTGCTTTTCTTCTTCCGTTCTTATAAAACCAACTTTTGTCGCCCCAAGCTCCGTAATCTTGTTGTCGGCGAAAGCGCCAAAAGAATAACGGTTCAAATTCTCAAAACTGGTCTGCACAGAATATAATACGCTAACTTCAGCTCCGAGCGCTACATCTTCGTTAAAAGTCAAAATTCCATTTTCATAATCAATTCCATAATCGATATTGCGATTCTTAAGCTCGCCGTCGATATAAACGCGCTCCGATTGGACTACGAGCTTATCGTTCGCCAATTTGAAGGGCCCCGGCCGCCCTTCGCCCATAAAAATCTCTTTTTCAGGCCGGCCGTTTTCATAAGAACATAAAAGAGTTAATTTGCCGAGCTTATCGTTTCCAGTTTTATTAGACTTGAATGCGTTTATATTAGCTATCAAGCCACGCATTTTTTTTTCGCTCCGCCCAAATTCGGTAACAGGCGATACGTTTATATCGCCTAACACCATGTTTAATTTTTCATTATTATATTCAAAGTACATTTTTTCTATCTTTTCCGATAACGAATCGTCTATTTTCAAATCCGTAACTAGATTTTCGCTTATATTGCCCTTAAGGTTCACTCTCAAACTTTGTTCAACCTTATTGTCGGATTCAAATACGTTCGACATTTTATATGAGACTACCTTTTGCCCGTCAAGATTCAAGCCTTCGCTTAATTCCATAGCCGCAACGGCTTTAGCGTTAATAACCGCCGTTAAAAACGCTATGACGCAAAATATATATTTCAGGCACTCGCAAAACACTTTCATACCGACTTACCTATCGGTTTTTTTATTAAATACATAATTAAAAATTTGATTGACAAAAAACGATTAATTATCTATAATTAACATGATTTTTATATCAGGAGGGTAAATATGAATCCATTCAGGTTTAATAAAGCAAAAAAATTCATGAATATCTTGTCATTGGCCGCAATTATGTTAATAATATCTTTCGGCGTTTCGCTCGCGGCTGAAAAGGTGATGCTTGAATATAAATATAAAATGGGCGATAAATTTAAATACGATATAACCATGAACGGAACCACCCTTATGGAAACCAACAATAATAAAGGCAACGCCGTCGTCGATGTAAAAATGCAGGTAGAACAGAGCGTGTTGCATGTTAATGAAAAAAATTCGAACATAGACATTCAAACGAAAATATTATCCGGAAAAGCAAAAAATGCCGAAGGCGTTTATGACGAACTTAAAAATATCGGCAACACCGTTTATATGACCATAACCAAATACGGCGAGCTTCTTGGCGCTACGTCGTACGATTCGAATTACGATCCGATTTCGGTATCGATAAGCTTCCCGAAAGAGCCTGTATCGGTCGGAAAAAAATGGAGCACCGAAGTAAAACAGCCTATTCCAATGAAAATCGAATACGATTTCAAAGAAATTAAAAATCATAACGGCCGCAAATGCGCTATAATAGACCAGGAAATAAAAGTCGGGCCGGAAGTTAAAAACATCACGGCAAAAGGCAGCGGCAAAATATATTTCGACATCGCCAGAGGCGTCATCTTGATGGTTGAAACGTCAAACGATATGAAAATGGACCAGGAAGTCGCTAACGATTCACCGCATCTTGGCCCGGCTGTAAAAAAAGTTAAAACCACGATCAGCCTTAAGACAAAAATGGAATTGGTTAAATAAGATAATTTCGAACAATACCCGGATATAATTCACTCGAATAAAGTTCCTGATTATATTAATGAGGAACTTTATTTGTTCTAAGCGGCAAAGATCAAAAACGATTATAAGCTGTAAAATACAAAATAAATATACGGATTTATAAGCATGGCAATCGATTTTGAAAAAATTGAAAAAACGCTCGCTTCAGGCGTCACGGATACGATAAAAAGATCGCTTTTATCCGAGTTGGCTGAATCAAACGACATGCGCGCAAAAAAGATACTCGAAGCTTTGTGCCACGATAAAAACACGGCAATAAAGCTTCTCGCCTCCTCTTACTTAAAAAAGAACTTCAACGACACCGCCGATACGCCGCAGCAGCAAAACAGCCAGGCTGCAACGGCGGCCAGACCCGCCTCATCAAGCATATCGACGCATGGCGGCGACGCCATTCAAAAAATTTTCGAAGCCGATTTTATTAAATACGTGGTTGTTCCGCTTTGCATAATAGGCGTTCTGGGCCTTTTTTCACCGGTCATTCCGGCTTTTTTCTTTTTTGCAGCCTATCTTATACTGATAGTCAACGTATCCATATTTTACGATAAACAGATAGCCATACCGGCTGTTATAGCAATATGCCTTATTTCAATGCTTTTTTACGCAATGAACCTTATCGTAAATTTCAGGCCGACGTTTTTTCTTATGATAACGTTTATAGCCGCCGGCTCATTTATTTCGCTCGTTACAACCGACATGCGCGAAAAACTTGCCAACTCGAAAGCATCGAACGACGATTTTAAAGGGCAATTAATGCAGCTGAAAAAACTTATAGAAAAACGTAAAGACTTCGACGAATCGCAAAAAGATATGGATTTTATCACAAAAATGAAAAACGATCTTAACGTTAAGTCCAGGCGCCTTGGAGAAACGTTGATCCAGATACACGAACTTATTTCAAACCAGAAAACAGAAGAAATAGTCGAGCGGGTCATAAAGCTGTTGACGCGTCAAATCGGCGTAAAATCGATGTCGGTCTGGATTTCGAATTCAAAGTTTCATTCGATATATCCGCTGGGCTGTTCAGAAAAACATATTGACCCGTCAAAATATATGAACATGAATATTTCGCTCGACGAAGAAACGATAATAACTAAAGTCGTCCGCGAAGGCGGATTTTTCACGGGCGAAGATTTAAAAAAAATCGAAGAGTATGAACCTTTTTCAAAAGAATATGAAATAAAGACAGAGTTTTGCGTTTCAATGGACGCCGGAAACCGTATCGTCGGGGTTATAAACTGCGAAGAAGTAAGCGAAACTTTCGAATTAAACGACGAAAACAAAAAGCTCATTAAATTAATAAGCGACGTGGCCGCCTGGTCGCTAAAAAACGCAGGAGACCTCGAGCTTTCAAAACGCGACCTTCAAAATATCAAGCAGCTTTCCGATAAAGAACGCGAAGAGAAAAAGAAAATCAGGAGCATATTCGATAAATTCGTATCTCCACAGGTAATCGAAGAAATAATGAATAATCCCGCGAGCCTCGCTCTCGGCGGGAAAAGACGTGCAATAACCATATTTTTTGCGGACATACGCGGGTTTACTTCTATGAGCGAAACTCTCGCGGGCAATCCGGAAGTGGTTTTAGACGTTGTAAACAGGTTCCATTCGGCGATGACTGAAATTATAATCGAAAACGGCGGCACTATCGACAAATATATAGGCGACGCTCTGATGGCCCTCTTTGGCGCTCCAATGAGCGCGAAAGTCGAAGACGACGCTTATAACACTATCGCCGCCGCCGTAACTATAAAAACCGAATGCCAGAAGATACGCGAACAGCTGATACGCGAAGGTAAAACGGCAGTCAATGTTGGAATAGGCATTAATACCGGCGAAGTCGTCGTGGGAATGGTCGGTTCGACTAAAATGATGAACTACACCGCCATCGGCGATGCGGTTAATACCGCAGCGAGAATAGAAGCGAACGCAGGCGGGGGTCAGGTATTAATATCACGCGCCACATATGATCTTGTAAAAGACCGGGTGCAGGCAAATATGCTTGAACCTATAATGGTTAAAGGCAAACGCGAACCCGTAGAAATTTTCGAAGTAATAGACATCGTCAAATAATTTTTCCGGCGGTACCAATGGAACTTTTCAGACTTAACAACAGGGGAGTCATTATTACGGGCGCCGAAATCGCCTGTTTTATCGTCATCAACATATTAATGTTACTCTCTTTTAGTTTCGGAAGCTCTATAAGAAAGGCGCAGGACATAAGCTACCTCGCCAAAATCGAAGACGAAAAGCGCAGGGAGCAGGAAGCCGAATCAGCCAGAAAAATAAAGGCCGGCCAGCAGAAAAACGCACATGCCGAAGCCCAAAAAAAGTCTCAGCAAAAGCTTGGTATAATAGAAACCGATATCAACAAACCACGCCAGCGTAATGTTTCGGTAAATATAAAGGCGGCCGCACCAGCGCAATTTAAAAAATTAGCGCAATTCTCGGCTTCTGAAAATAAAACTGCGCAGCAGCAAAATACGCCCGTAAAACAACCGGATAAACCCGAAAATAAAACTGAAACAGCTCAAAATGACGCAACCGCCGAAATCAACGCAGGCGATAATTTTTCCGATCGCTTTTCTTCGCTGTTTTTTACCGACATCGATTCCATCGGCGTCGAATTATACGACTACGACACCCTCCGTTCCGCCGCAAAACACGAAATCGCTCTATTGCGGCTCTTAAACGCCTTAAGCCTCAACGAAACCGAAGAAATCCAGAATAATGAATTATATATGTCCATACAAACCGAGGAAGCGTCCATCGCATTAAATGCATCAAAGCGTAAACCGGCCTTCGACTCTTATGGCGTCGAATTAGCCGTAGCGCGCGGAAAAACATCCGAAATCGCCATAAATTCCGGCGAACTGGCCGCCAAATTCCTCCACTGCAATTCGGCAAAAGTATACATAGGAACGAACCACGGCTTATATCAGGCCGCGATAGAAAACATCCCGGATTTCTTCGATGAAAAAAAAACCTCGAAATATAATCTGAATTTTTACCTGCCTGGCCAGCTTCCCGAAGCCGATATAATCGCGATGTGCTCCAACGGCGCGAATATTTTATTCGCCGGAACCGCATCCAGCATATATATGATCGATCTTTCAAAAAATTCAGCCGTCGATATCGGCATCGATAATCTCTTTGAAAATAGCGATTGGTATTCGATCTGCTATTATAATCAAAAGCTGTATCTCGCAAATTACGAAGCGCTTTTTTATTACGACATGCAATCGTCAAAATGGTCCACTGTCGCATACGAAAAATTCATCGGAATTAAAAAATGCCAGATTCAGTACCTTATAGTCTATGAAGAACCCGCCAAGCTCACACCGAATTATATGCTGCTAACAAGCGATTACGGGCTTATTACCGATAAAATGCCGCCTTTCGATCCCGCCGCATTCAAATATGAACGCGCCGATATCAAAGCTAAAATATATAAAAAACTTTTCAACCGCATGATCAACGTATCAAAACCGTCGTTCGCTTTTAACGATCCGAACGGAATATGGCTTTCTTTTGAAGAATACGAAAAAAACCCTTACGAAATGATACGCTTTGATAAAAAAAGCGAAAAATATGAACGTTACTCGAAATCGGAAAAAGTAAAATGCATATACGCAATCGACATGGCGATGTATAACGAGAGCCTTATGTTTGCGACAAACGGCGAGGAGCTTTTTTCGATAATAAGAATGTGGGGTGACGCCAATACGCGCATATACGGTTTTTATCCGCTGGCAAGCATTACGAAATGCTTTTCGGTGGCAATTTCCGGAAAAACCGTAATCTGCGCAACGGTAGATGGAAAAATATATAAAATAGACATTTCAGAGCTGATAAAAAGTATTGAAAAATTATAGGAGCGAGTTATATTTATGAAAAAGAAACTTTTTTTGAAACTAAGCGCCATATTTATTGTTTTCTTCGCCGTAACTCAATTTACGGCTTTAAACGCTGCCGAAACCAATTTAAATTCAGCCCCGGCGAAACCGGCCGATGAAATAGAAGAAATTCTCGGGCGTTATGAATATTTATTAAACACGGCAGAAACCTTTCTGATTTATGAAAATAATTCAAAAATATTAATAGACGACGGGAAAAAACGCCTTTCGCTCACGAAAAAATCTCCGAATACATTTTTAATAGAAAACGGCGGCGAAAAAATGCCGCATGAAATTCATTTTATGAAAACCAAAAAAGGCGCTTCGAAATTACTTAAAATCGGCGGCGAAAAATATATTCAAAAAACCTATGATGCGCTCTACAAAATAAAACCTGTCCGCTCCGTCGATGAAATAAGGCGCGAAGCTTACCTTGCGCTTCCTCCAGGCGAAAGCGACGCGACTCTGGAAGCAGGCCTCGTCGAACTTTCGACGCTCGACGCTGCTTTCAAATTCGATATCCGTTATGCGACAACTAATAATTTTATGGGAGCGAAATTTTATGAAAGCCCGCGGGCTTATCTTAGAAAACCCGCGGCCAACGCGCTTTCATACGTTTCAAAAATGCTGCGCGCCCGCGGGCTCGGCATTATAATATACGATGCCTACAGGCCATGGTATGTAACCCGGATGTTTTATGACGCTACGCCCGACGAACAAAAAAATTTCGTGGCCGATCCGTCGAAAGGCTCGCGGCACAATCGGGGCAGCGCGGTCGACATAGGCTTATACGATATCGCGAGCGGCGAAACGATCGATATGGGCAGCGGATATGATGACTTCAGCGAACGCGCTTATCCTGATTTTATCGGAGGCACGTCGCGTTCACGATGGTATAGAACTCTTTTAAGAAACTGCATGAATAAAGCCGGATTCGATGTTTACGATTGCGAATGGTGGCATTTTGATTATAAGCCAAACGCCGGAAAATATCCCATAATGAATTTAAAGTTTGACGAAGTCGATCGCGCGCGAAACTAATGCTTCAAAATCATTGATTAATATATGCTTTTAAAAATTTCATTTGAATAAATCTTTTGAATGTGATAGAATAATCTTATTTTATGAAACCTGCATCAAAAGAAAAAATAGCCGCCGTAAGAAGCGAAGCCGTCGCGGCCGGAATTCCGTGCGTTACGGAGTCCGGCGGCAAATTTTTAGAGTTGCTATGTTCTACCGGATCACGCATAAAGGCGGTCGAAATAGGCTCCGGCAACGGGTTCGCCTCGTTATTTATCGTAAACGCCATGTTAAAAACCGGCGGAAGGCTTATAACATTTGAAAAAGACGAAAAAAGGTTCGAGCTCGCATATAATAATCTTCACGAATACATAGACGGCGGTTACGTCAGCCTTTATAACGCCGATGCCCTCGAAATGCTCGACGTAGCAGGCGAAGATATTGATTTCTTATTCATCGACGGCATGAAACGCTTATATTCCGAATTTTTAAGTTCATACCTTCCAAAACTAAAAACCGGCGCGTTCATTTTTTCCGATGACATTTTTTTTCAGGGCGTTATCGACCCTGATAAAACGCTGGACCGCCACCGTTCGATAGTGCGCGGCCTTCGCGAGTATAATAATTATCTTGCCGAACTTGAAAATAGCGGCCTGATAAAAAATTATTTATTCGATTTCGAAAACGGCATGGCCGTTTCGATTAAATTATAATTAACAGGTGGTATTAATGATTTTCGGTCAAATTAAAATTAGAATTAATTTTTTTATCTTCATATTATTCGTTTTTCTTTCAACATCATCCGTCATGGCTAATCAAGAAAATCAACCAATCGTCGATGCGAGCGGAAATACATTCGATTTTTCGACGGTGCCGGTCAGAGTGATATCCACTTCGCCGGCTATAACCGAAATTATTTACTATGTAGGTTCAGGCGAAAAGCTCTGCGGCGTAACGTCATTTTGCGATTATCCACCTGACGCTAAAAACATCGAAAAAATCGGCGATCTTAACTTGAATTATGAAAAAGTGCTGAAACTCAAACCGGATGTCGTTTTTTTAATGAAAGGGCTTCGTCCGAAAGAAACGGATATATTATCTTCGTTTTCAATCAGGCCTTTCGTTCTCGATCTAAACTCCATAGAAGGCATTTTTAATTCAATAGACCTGGTGGCCAAAATCTTGAATTCACCAAAAAACTCCGACGAATTAAGAAAAAAAATCCAGAATCTCACATCCGCGATAAAACACGATAATAAAAATATAGTCAGAAACGTATATTTCGAGATATGGGGCAATCCGCCAATGAGCATCGGCGCGTCTTCTTTCATAAACGAAATTATAAAAAAAGCCGGCGGCCATAATATTTTCGAAAAATTGGACACGGAAAACATCCCTATCAGCTTCGAAAAAGTAATAGAATATAATCCGGAATACATCGTTTTAGCCTACGATGCAAAAACCGAAGAAATTTATGCCAGAGACGGTTTTTCAAGCATTATCGCAATCAAGGAATCAAACGTCGTAAAAATCGATTATAACATTTACGTAAGGCCGGGACCGAGGGTTTTCGACGCCATTGCCGACTTGCACGAAAAGCTTTATCCCGGCTCAAAAACCATTGAGTGCGAACTGCACTAAAAGGCCATGAAAAATGAAAAGCACGATCCGCATATCAAACTATTTCATTTTCGTTTTTTTTATAGTCTTATGCCTGTTCGGCGCGTGTCTTTCTTTTACGTTCGGCCAGGCCTCGATACCATATAACGAAATAGTTGATTTTTTAACATTAAAATCCGGCGCGGATTCGTCTTACGCCATGATATTAAAAATGCGCATTTCACGCATAGCCGTTGCTTTTATAACCGGCGCGGGCCTTTCGTTCTCGGGCGTCATATATCAGTCGGCGCTTAAAAATTATCTGGCCGATCCGTTCATGCTTGGAATATCCGCGGGAGCGGCGCTTTTTTCGGCGATCGCCATAGCGCTGAAATTCAGTTCATCTCTCGTAATTTCCCTTTTTGCGTTTTCAGGAGCCGTCGTATCGGTTGGAATAGTTATTTTTATTTCATGGATCAAAAATTTCGCCAATTACAATCTGATCCTAACCGGCATAGCGGTTAACAGTTTTTTTTCAAGCTTTTTAACCGTCGTAATGTATTTATCGCGCGACATGCAAAATATTTTTTTCTGGCTCATGGGGTCCCTCGATGTTAAATATGGGGCGCAAATCGTTTACACTTACCTGATAGTGTTTTTCTGCTGCATTTATGCCGTCAAAAATTCATATATTTTAGATATATTGAAGTTGAACGAAAAAACTATATTTTCAATCGGCGTCGATTATGAATTCCACAGAATACGATTTCTTCTTCTGGCTTCTATCGTATGCGCCGTGCTCGTTTCGCAAACCGGGATAATCGGTTTCGTCGGACTTATAGTTCCTCATGCCGCAAGAATTTTGATCGGCGATTCGCACGCGGCCCTGCTTCCGTTTTCTTTCTTATTAGGCGGCTCCATGATGATTTATTGCGATTTGTTATCGCGGACCATGGCCGATTCGCTTAACTTTCCAATCGGCATCATCACAAGCCTTGTCGGAGCGCCTTTTTTTATAATGCTTTTAATGAGAAAAACGCCGGAGGCTGCACATAAAAATGGATAATTCATGCGTCTTTTCCGCAAAAAATCTATCGTATCGCTTTAACGGCGCAGAAAAGGACATTTTATGTGATTTAAGTTTCGATATAGCCGCAAAATCGATAGTTTCAATAGTAGGGCCTAACGGAGCCGGAAAATCGACGCTTTTAAACGTATTGCTGGGTTATTATAACCAATACGGCGGAAGCGTAAAATACTTCGGGCGCGAATTAAATAAAATTTCCCCCGTAGAACTGTCCGCCAAAAGGGCTTATATTCCGCAAGAAAGCGAAACCGGCCTGAAATTTTCAGCCAGGGAATACCTGAAACTTTCAAAAATAAATCCAAGTTTTATAAACGAGCGCCAGATAAATGAAATTCTTTCCAGATTCAACGTTTCTTATCTTATAGATAAATCGATAGCCGAAATGTCGGGCGGCGAAGCGCGGCTGGTTCAACTGGCATTCGCCCTTCTGCGCGAGCCTGAAATCGTACTTTTAGACGAACCCGTTTCATATCTTGATTATAAAAACCAGAAAATCTTTTTCGATATTCTAAAATCAGAATGTTCACTTAAAAAAATAAGCGTAATAAGCATTCTTCACGATTTAAACCTCGCGGCTTATTATTCGGATAAAGTAATGCTGATTTCCGGCGGCAGGATATTAAAATACGACGCCACGCTGGAAGTTTTAAATTATAACACCCTCGGCTCAATATTTTTTAATTCTCCTTCAGGATTAAAGACCGCAAAAAAAGGCGAATGCCAGACAAAAATCAAAAAGGCGCATGTTATATGCGGCGGAGGCTCCGGCAGCGCGATCATATCGAGCCTGGTTGAAAAAGGGCTGGAAGTGAGCGCCGGAGTATTAAATATCGGCGATTCGGACTGGTCGTTTTGCCGTGAGAACGGCGTTAAAATAATAGAAGAAGAGCCTTATAAAACAATATCACGCGAAACATATATTCAAAATATCGAATGCATCAATTCGAGCGATTTAATAGTAGTGTGCGAATTTCCCATAGGAACGGGAAATCTGCTGAATCTAAAATCGGTGATCGATTCCGGGGCCCTCGGTCAAAAGCTGGTCTGGTGCGCAACCGGCGGAAAAAATGAATTCGATTTCACCGGCGGGCACGCGCAAGAATATATGAATAAAATAATCATCCACGCCCAAAAATTCATTTCACCCGACGATATCGAAAAAATGACGGCGAATCTGTAACCTGCGTTTAATTTTTCAGGCCCTGTTTTATTTTTTAATCTGCGGCAGCCATTTTTCGATAACCTGCCGGAGCGACTTCATACTCGCAGGCTTGGCTATATAATCGTCCATTCCGGCTTCGATACATTTATTGCGCGTTCCGCTCATTGCATCTGCGGTAAGAGCTATTATGGGCGTTCTCACATGAAGCTTCGATTCCCTCTCGCGTATTTTCCGGGTCGCTTCATACCCGTCCATAACGCTCATCTGGCAATCCATCAAAATCAGCGAATATTCGCTTAAAGAGCTCATCTCAAAAGCTTCACGCCCGTCCGACGCCAGATGCACGTTTTCAACCCCTAATTTCTTCAACTGAAGAAGCAGCACGCGCTGATTCGCATGATTATCATCGGCTAAAAGTATCAAAAAATCGCCATTTTCTTTATTAACGCCGCCGGATTCCGAGCTATAAGCTTTTAACGCTTTTTTTTCTTCTTTCGATGATATATCGCCGGCGGGGAATATTTCAGCAGAAGTTTCCACGGCATTCGATTTTTCAAAAGGAATTATAAACCAGAAATTCGCGCCCTTATCGAGTTCGCTTATAACGCCCATTTCACCTTTCATCAATTCTACGAGCCGTTTGCATATAGAAAGGCCCAATCCGGTGCCGCCGTATTTTCTGGTAGTGGAACCGTCAGCCTGCACGAACGGCCTGAAAAGATTCGAAATGGTTTCTTCGGAAAGCCCTATTCCGGTATCTTTCACTTCAAACTTCACTTCGATCATATGTTCGGTTTCTTTAATTTTATTTATTTCGATCGTAATGCCGCCATGATTAGTAAACTTTATTGCATTATTCAATAAATTCCATAATATCTGCCTGATTCTCACGGGGTCGCCTTTAACCCGCGCCGGGATTTCGTCTCCGATTAAAAATTTCAGGTTTAAATTTTTTTCAACAGCCTTCAGCGTAAATATTTCTGAAATGCTATTCGCGGCGGAAACGATGTCTAAATCTATGTTTTCAATATCGAGTTTTCCGGCTTCAATCTTCGAAAAATCGAGTATGTCGTTTATGATTGTAAGAAGCAAATTCGCCGATTCGTTTATATATTCCGCATATTTCTTGGCCGGCCCTTCGAGCGAAGCGTCAAGAATCAATTCCGACATGCCTATAATGCTTGTCATCGGCGTTCTTATTTCGTGGCTCATATTCGCCAGAAATTCGCTTTTCGTACGGCTGGCGGCTTCCGATGCCTTCACGGCCTTTTCAAGTTCGCGCTCTATTCTCTTGCGCTCGGTAACGTCTTCTTTTACCGCCAGAAAATGCGTGGTTACGCCTTCGTTGTTTTTAATAGGCGATATGGCCGCGGATTCCCAATATAATTCGCCGTTTTTTCGCTTATTGTGAAATTCGCCGTACCATTTATTACCGCTTGTTATCGTTTGCCATAGAATTTTGTAATCTTCGGCGTTCATATCGCCTGATTTTAATATTCTCGGATTTTGCCCGATGGCTTCCTGTTTCGTATAACCGGTAGTCACGCTAAACATAGGGTTCACATATTCTATATTTCCCGATAAATCAGTGATAACGATCGTGTTGGCGCTTTGTTCAATAGCCAGAGACATCTCGTGAAACTTTTCATTCGCCCGCTTTCGCTCTTCTTCGATACTTATTGCGGCAGCTATTATTTCGACGATCCTGTTGTTGTAAAAGTTCGGATCGATATGATTCGTGTAAACGGCGCTTAACGTTCCTATGCATTTAGCGTTACAAAAAATGGGCTTTCCTACATAAGTTTTCCAATTAAACCGGTTAACGTAAGAATCGCTCGAAGCATATCCGGTCGAAGAAAGATCGGATATATATGTTGTTTCAGGCTTAATTTGAGCGTTATTTATGACATCATAACAAATGTGACCTTTCGCACGATCTTTTTTTGGAAACTCAGCAAAAAAATTAAAAGAACAAATATTAACAAGATCGTCCCCGGCTATCACGGTATAAAAAGTCGAAGTTTCAAGCAATTCGGCGCAAACGGCAGTTAATATCCTTATATTTTCATCGAAATTAGACGTGAGACTTAAAAACGTTTGATTGAGCCTCATTAATATTTTTTCGGATTTTTTTCTCTCCGTTATATCGCGCGCGTTAATGATAATGCCCCTTATAGAGCTTACATTTAAAAGATTTTGAATGGCCGATTCTATAAAACGGTACTGGCCGTTTTTGCCTCCAAAGCGATATTCTATATTTATCGTTGATTGCGTTCTTGCAAGCACCTTTTCAAGACTGTCACGAACGAAATTCACATCGTCCGGATGGACGAACTCAAGGGCGTTTCTGCCTATAATATTTCCCGGAGCATAACCGAGAATTTTTACCACCGACGGACTCACGTATCTTATAGTAAAATCTTCATTTAATATCCTTATATAGTCCGGAGCATTCTCGATTAAAGTCCTGAAATATTTTTCGCTTTCGCGAAGGGCTATTTCAGCTTTTTTTCGCTCGGTTATCTCGTCATAAATTATTACCGCCCTTGTCGGTCCCTGGCCCTCGAAAAGGCTCGCACTGACATTAAACCAACGGCAGTTGCCCTTAATTTCAACGAAATGCTCTAAAGAAAAATTAGATTTTTTTCCATGCATAATTTCGAGTATCGCCCCGCGTAAGGCGAAAGCGTCATTTTTAAATTCTAAAAGAGCATTTTCGCATAATTCGAAAAAATTATCGCCTGTCGAGCAGACAAAGCCAAAAAAAGCTTCTTCCCTCGACATATTTTTCCACGAAACATTGGCCGAAACCACCATTCCTTTTTCATCGATAATGGCTATGGCGCTTGAAAGAGAATTGAAAGTAGATTTAAAAAAACGCTGCGATTCGGAAAGCATTTCTTCGACCCGCTTCTGTTTGGTTATATCCGAAAACAACGTCACTACATGAAACGAGGATGAATTAAAAACCGTCACGAAATAATATTTTTGTGAAGCCTCGCAAAAATATTCGAATTTAACCGCTTCGCCGCCGCTCGAAGCGGACCCTATAATTTCATTCCATTCAAAATCCTTCGAACAAAGTTCGGGAAGCGCTTCTTTAATATTCAGGCCGTCAAGATTTTCTCTTTTACAATTAAACATATTCAAAAAAGCTTCGTTCATATCACAGATGACCGATCCGGCGTATTTATTCGATTCGTCAAATAATATTTTATGATGTAAGAAGCCGTCAAGCATTTCATAAAAAAGCTCGCTAAGCCGCTTATCGCCATTTTCAGGCTGATTCCGCTGTGAATCTTTTCGGCCGGTTATCATATTTTCTTTTTTTTCGTTCATAACCCACCCGCACGAAGGGCTTTTTTATAAACACTCAAATTTAAAATAAGGGCGGATATTTTTCCGCCCTTATTTTAGGATTCAAATTATATTATTTTTCAATCAGCTCGACATTCGCACGAGGAAGGACGAATGTTTCGCCGCTGGATTCAAGTTTGACTTCGACTACCCTGACTTTCGCCTCAGTTTCGATCTGACGCGGTTCGGACGGAAGCGAAACGACTGTCGCAATCTCGCCAAAATGCGGAACGCGAATTATGCGTATGGTGCTTCCCGCATCCATAAGCAGGTTCGATTCAACCTGCATATCGATATCTTTTTCATTGGTATTTTCTTTCGGGATTATAATTTCAGGCCTTATAACGCCCGCGCGTATCTGGGTAGCGCCATTTATAGACGTAAGCTTACCGGCATTAGCCTTTAAAAGCTCGAAGGTCTTTCCGGCCATATTGATATTGCCGAAACCTTCGGTAATAACGATAGTAATGCCTTTATTTTCATTTCCTGTTATAGCGACGCCAAGATCATAGCCTAAAAAGTTTTTAAGGGTTTCATCGTCGATTCCGCCCGCGATTATCCCGGCGACTTTGCACGCCTGGGCTTTCTTAATCGCGGCCGCAGTCACAAGGGCGCCGCCGACGATTATCTTAGCCTTGTGCGAATCGTTGATGTGCTTTTCGTCCAGAATCATTGAAGAGCCGCTCGCAACCATGCAAAGCTCGCCGACGGTTTCGCCGCCGACGCCGAATATGCCCTGGATGTAAGTTCCGATCGTTTTAACGACTATGCCTTCTTTAGGCAATATTTCATCGACGATCCCGTCTATGTAAGCCGCCACTTCTACAGGCGTAGGATTCTGGCGTAAAACGACCTGCCCGGTAGCGCACGATATGCTTTCTATGGTGCCTTCGCAGGGCGCGGGGCACGCGGTTGTAAACATGCCGAAAAAGCTGCTGCTCTGAGCTATAGCTTCGCCTTTTCTTACCTTGTCGCCTTCTTTTTTCAGCATGAAATCACGTATTTCCTTGGGATCTATGCTTAGACGGTTTACGACGTTTATAAGTTCTACGTTACCCGGCAATTCCGTTTTAGCGACTATTTCAGAATATTTAACCCTGCTTCCTTTTTTTACAAGGACGTCGCCCATTAAAGGAAGTCTTCTTTCCTTCGCTATAACTGTTTTTTCGGAGACCTTAAGTCCCGGAGTATATGCGTTTGCCATATTATTCCATCTCTCCTTTTTTATTCGAACTTCGGATATTTAGGATAGAGGTCCATGGCCTTTATCCATTCGAGAAGCTTTTCAACGCGCTTGGCGTTGTCTTTGGGAAGCTCGAACGGGCGCCTGCCGCGGGTGTCTATTATAACGCCCGTAGTTCCGCCATGCACCGTACCGCTCACGCGCGCCGCTGAACCTTCGCCCATGTCGAAACCGCGAACGGGGGTAACCGTAACTTCTGCGCTTTCGCCTACCGGAAGCGCCATTATATGTATCTGGCCGAATGGAACATCGACATCGACTTCATGGCCGTTTGATTTTTTCAGTTTCACGTTAATGCAGGGCTTTCCTTCTTTTCCCGTACCGATAGGAGCGATACAGGTTCCAAGGTAAACAAGGCAGTCTTTTTCAAAAACCTGAATAGCGGCTTCCGGATGCACTTTAGCGAGAACGCCGAGCTGCGGCATCATAAATATGGAATCGACGGTAAGCTGCGTTATACCTTCGGGCAGAAACGAATCCATAAGCATCATGGCAGTCTGCTGACGTCTCGGAGCATGGGAGAGAACTCCGCCGGAGCCGATCAGCATGTTAAGCCCGAGAAGATTAACGAGCGATTCGCTCGAATCGACCTGGCTCAAAGCGTCTCCTATGGTGCGTTCCTTCTGAACGCCCTTCAGTCCTACCGCAAGGGCTTTGTGCTGATCGAAGGACAATCTTAACGCTTCGCGCGCCACGGCTTGTTCAACGATAAGCTCTTTCAAAAGATAAGGAATCGTCGTAGGACGGATCATTTTGTTTTTTATACGATTGCGAAGATCGCGTTCATCCATCGTAAACGGGACCCAGCGCATGATATTATCGAGGCCTGCGTCCACGAATACGTTTGAAATGCTATAGCTCATTCCGTAGTTAGCGGAAACGGTTTTGTTATATATCCCCTGAAATACCGAAAAAACGTCGGTGGTGGCTCCGCCTATATCGGCGCCGACTACCTGTATGCCTTTTTGCTTTGCGATAAGCTGCATAATATCGCCCACCGCGCCCGGCGTCGGCATGATATCGACGTCGGTCATCTTCATTAATTTATTATAACCAGGGGCCTGCTGCATAACGTGATGCAAAAATAAAGCCTGTATTTTATGACGGGCCGGCATAAGGTTTTCCGTTTCGAGCGTAGGCCTTAAATTATCGGTAATATCGAGGGCCGTCTTTTCGCCGAGGCGCTCTTTAACAAGATCGGCAGCCTTATTATTTCCAACATAAACTATTGGAAGTTTATAAGAAATGCCAAGGCGCGGCTTCGGATCGGCCGCGGCTATTAATTCGGCGAGTTTTGCAACGTGTTCTGTAGTGCCGCCGTCGATTCCGCCGGCAAGAAGTATCATATCGGGACGCAAATGTCTTATGCGCTCGATTTCTTCATGCGGCAGCCTGCCGTCGTTAGTGGCGATTACATCCATTACTATCGCGCCGGCGCCAAGAGCCGCACGCTGGGCCGATTCACCGGTCATCGATTTGACGACGCCGGCGACCATCATCTGAAGGCCGCCACCGGCCGACGACGTAGATATGTATATGTCGATTCCGTTTTTGTCGTTTTTTTTAGGTTTTATAAGTTCCTTGCCGTCTAAAAATTTTCTGTTAACGAGTTCTTCAAGCTCCGTTATAGCGTTGAACACGCCCTGAGTAACATCTTCGATAGGCGCTTCGACAGTCGTCGGCGCTTCGCCGCGTTTGACAAGGCGGAACACGCCGTCGACCTTTTCGATCAATATCGCTTTGGTCGTGGTCGAGCCGCAATCGGTCGCAAGAATGCTCGTGATCTTTTCTTTTGGAATATGCATTCTGATCTACCCCTTCTTTTCATAAAATATTGTTTTGATACTATAAAGCACTATACAATTTTTAAAACAAGTTATGTTTTATTACTTTTCATTTTACTAATTACTGAAAAAACAGCATTAAAACCAGCGCCAGATAGAATTTAAGATTTTTCAACTTGAGCCTGCTTTTCTATTGCGCATATCAGCCGTT
>Ga0074198_1001135_pt1 | contig 19666 bp, 15 predicted proteins | sample EPASupsiteSAE323_FD_64527 | JGI IMG/M metagenome (GOLD analysis project Ga0074198, IMG submission 64527) | Bioremediated contaminated groundwater from EPA Superfund site, New Mexico - Sample SAE3-23 | ecosystem: Environmental > Aquatic > Deep subsurface > Groundwater > Contaminated ...
GAAATAGTTTTCATTACCGATTCGGAGGGTCATTGTATTGCCTCCACCGGTGAGATGGACGATTCTCATTTGAATTCCATCTCATCGTTGATTGCCGGTAGTATGGCTGCGGTGAATGGAATTGGTCAGATGCTCAAAGTGGATAAATTTTCCACCATTTTAACCGAATCCTCGGATAAGAACCTTCACATCTCGTCAATTAATGATCGGACCATGCTGATCGTCATTTTTGACAGCAGTTCGAATCTCGGTATCATCCGGTTCCGCGTTAAAAGTTCCATACAGGAACTCGAAAAGGTTTTCATAACCATCAATGAAAAATTGAAAACCAGTGCGTTGGAAGAAGGGGCATCTCCCTTTGAAGGTGTTTCGGATGCCGATATCGATGAAATTTTTGGAGATTAACATTGTCTTTCTTAAACTATTCAACAAGGGAAATTAATTTTAAGATCGTGTATTATGGCCCGGGTTTAAGTGGTAAAACCACAAACATTAAAACCATATACGAAAAAGTCAAAGCAGATAATAAAGGTAAGTTGGTAAGTCTTGCTACCGAAACAGAGCGGACGTTATTTTTTGACTTTTTTCCACTCGATCTTGGAACGATAAAAGGGTATAAGGTCAAATTCCATTTATATACCGTTCCTGGACAGATTTATTACAGCAGCTCCAGGAAACTTATTATGAAAGGTGTTGATGGAATTGTTTTCGTGGCGGATTCCCAGCGTGAACGCTTTGAAGCCAATATCGAAAGTATGGCCGATATGATGAGCAATTTAAAAGACTACAATATCGATTTTGAGACGATGCCGTATGTTCTTCAATTGAACAAACGGGATTTACCGAATATTACACCGGTCAATGAATTGCTCCACGAATTACGCAAAAAGGACGAACCTGTCGTTGAGGCCATGGCCCTCAAAGGAGAAGGTGTGGTGGAAACGCTAAAAACGATTTCCAAGCTTATCATGATCGATGTGAAACAAAAATTGAAATAGAATACTTTTCGCGGTGGGGAATTTTTTCCCCATGCGCAGAAAAGAAAGCATCTTATATTGTTTGCGTGTTCTTATAAGGAAAATAACAACATTATTAAAGCATTTTAATTCCACAGGGAGAAAGACGGGATAATTCCAATAGGCAAAATAAAAAAATGGCCTTCATTTTTCAAAAAATGGCCTTCATTTTTTAAAAACCCAATAGGGAATTTATCCGGTTCAGGTACTATTTATTTTAACCGCTAATGAACGCAAATAAATTCTAATAATCATTCTTATCTCAAAAGGGATTGCATCCCTGGCGTGGGGTTGCACCCCTGGCATAGAAGGCACTACGTGCCATCTTTTGACCTCCTAATGGTCGGGCAAGGGATAGATTCTTTGCCTACTATGGGTACGCAGTACCCTTTCTCAAATACGTAGTTTCAGTAACAAAAAAGAGAATTACAAAATTTGTATAATTCCAAAATAACTAGCCTCCTCCTAACAAAAGTTCTTTGCCTACTTTCTTTCAAGAAAGTAGGGTGATATAATTTAACTATGGAGAATAATAAAATTACCCCGATGCTCAAGCAGTACTTCGAAATCAAGAAGGAATACCCTGATACTATCTTATTTTTCAGGATGGGGGATTTCTACGAGATGTTTTTTGAAGATGCGAAAATGGCAGCACCTATGTTGGAAGTGGTGTTGACTTCTCGTGACAAGAAAAAGGATGATGCGGTTCCATTATGCGGTATACCTTATCATGCGCGCGATGCTTATGCGGCGAAGCTTTTAAAACTGGGCCATAAAGTTGCAATATGTGAACAAATCGAAGACCCGGCTCTTGCAAAAGGAATTGTAAAACGCGAAGTCACTCACATCCTGACTCCGGCGACAGCACTGGAAATCGATGCAGCAAATACGGAACTCAATAACTTCGTCATCTCTATTTTTAAAGATAACGAATCGATTTCAATGGCAGCGATCGATCTTTCGGTTTCCGATTTTGAAGTGCGAGCCTTTGATCTTTCTGCTACAAATGCAATAGAAGCTTTTTCAAATGAATTTTTCCGGAAATTTCCACGCGAGGTTGTTATTCACCCGGAATTTGAAAAAGAAATGGAATCGATTCTAAAAAAATTCCCGGAATTGCCCAATGTCCTTATCAACCGGATGGAATCTTTTGAGTTCAATGCCGTGGAATGCGAAGAAACTTTGAAATCTCAATTGCAGCTAAACGACGTAGAAGGGTTGGGAATTAAAAATTATAACTCGGCTATCATCGCATCGGGTGTCCTGATAAAGTATTTGAAAAGTGTTCGCAAAACGGCTTTGAAAAATGTATCTTCACTTCGTTTCATGCCGCACGAAAATTACCTGATCCTGGATTCGACTTCATTCAGGAACCTGGAAATCCTGAAAAACCTTCGTACAGGTACGACGAAAGGTAGTTTATTCGATGCAGTAGATTTCACGATAACGCCAATGGGAAAAAGACTTTTGAAAAACTGGCTTTCCTATCCTTTGGTAGAAAGAGAAAAAATCGAAAGGCGGTTAGATGGTGTGGATGAATTCATGAACAACCTGATCGCCCGCACAGAAATACGGAAGCACCTGAAAAACTTTTACGACCTTGCAAAACTAAATTCGCGGATTTCTTTAAATATTGCGTTACCAGCACATCTTGTAGCTCTTAAGAATACATTACGGCTTATTCCTTCGGTTCGGAAAGAACTGGATGGGATGCAATCGGATATTGTACAAACCATTTACCGTGAACTTGACCCACTGACAGAAGTAGCAGATGCAATCGAAGCCGCGATTTCTGACGATCCGTCGAATAACCTGAATGAGGGAAACTTCATCCGCGACGGTTTTAACTCGCAACTGGACGAACTGCGCTCCATTAGCCGGAACGCAAAAGAAGTGGTCTCAACGATGGAAAAAGAAGAAAAAGACCGGACGCGCATTTCTTCTCTTAAAATCCGGTTCAATAAAGTTTTCGGATACTACATCGAAGTCACAAATGCTCACCTGAAGCTTGTTCCTCCCCACTATATCCGGAAACAAACACTGGTGAATGCGGAACGGTTTATTACAGACGAGTTGAAAACCCTGGAAGATAAAATCCTGAACGCAGAAGAGCAGATCATCAAAATCGAAAAAGACCTGTACTCGGAATTGATTCGCAAAATCCAGGAATCTTCTGCAATATTAAATAAAAATGCCAGCCTTGTCGCGCTTCTGGATACGTTATCTGCCGGAGGGGAACTGGCCCAGCGAAGGAATTTCATCCGCCCCACGATTACGGATAAAAACGAAATTAATATCAAAGACGGTCGCCACCCGGTCGTAGAACACGGATTAGAAAAAGGATTTATCCCAAACGATACTTACCTGAACTCGACTTCGGACCAGATACTAATTATTACGGGCCCTAACATGGGCGGTAAGTCAACTTACCTTCGCCAGAATGCCTTGCTGGTTATCCTGGCCCAGGCAGGTTTTTTTGTTCCTGCTGAAAAAGCTACTATCGGGATTTGCGACAGGATTTTCACACGCATAGGCGCTTCCGATTCTTTAATTGAAGGAAAATCAACCTTCCTGGTAGAAATGATCGAGGCTTCTATTATTCTTAATAATTCGACAGACCGTTCTTTAATTTTACTGGATGAAATCGGGCGCGGTACTTCCACTTTTGATGGATTATCGATTGCCTGGGCTGTGGTTGAATACCTCCACTCACTGAAAGAAAAACCGAAAACCCTTTTCGCGACTCATTACCACGAATTAACCGAACTGGCGGAAATCCTGGACCGGGTAAAAAACTACCATATCACAGTCCGTGAATGGCAGGATAATGTGGTTTTTCTTCATAAAATCGCGCCTGGAGCAACAGACCAGAGCTTCGGTATCCACGTGGCAAAGATCGCAGGCGTCCCAATGCCGGTTATCGAACGCGCCAAAGACGTTTTACTCAACCTGGAAAAGAAAGAATTAAACCGCCTGGTTAAAGAACGAATCACAGGGAAAATCCAGAAAGTCCCGGAATCCCAGAAAAGCCTCTTCCCGGATGATGCAGAAATGAAAGTATGGGACGAAATCCGCGAGCGGCTGAAAAAAATTGAAATTGATAAAATTACACCCCTGGAAGCCCTGAATACACTACATTACCTGAAACATAAAAGCGAAAATTTCAAATAATTACCGGGGACGGTGTGTGCAAATGTTGAAGTGTTGTAAACGAACAAACCAGCATTCTAACTCACCATCCTCAATATCAATATTTAAACGAGGTGACCAATGCGAAAACATTTTTTGATCTGCTTTATTACTGTTTGTCTCCTCTTCCCTGTTCTCTCACAAGGAAAAGTAAAACCGACAAAAGGCCTCTTCCCCAGACAGGATTATATCTCCCAGGTTTCAAAAGCATTCTTCAAAAAAGTAAGCCTGACCCAACCATTAATCTCGAAAGTAGCTTTCTTCATTCGCACCGAAACCTACCTCTCCGCTTATATCGAATTGGCAGTATTTGTTTCAAAGAACGAATACTTCACCAACCTTTTCCCATCAATCGAAAAAGATTTCCCTACCCTGATAAACGAACTGCGAAACACTAAAAAAGAAATCGAACCGACCAACTATACCGATTTCCAAACCAGGATACAGGCAACAGATGCGGGACTCTTTAAAGTATCATTGTACGTATTGGCTAACGATTACCAGGGAAACTACCTGTCGGGCGAAGATGCTTTCCGGCTCTGGAACATTATCCTCTCCCTGATCGAAAAAGCTTACAAAGACAAAAAAGGTGACCGAATAGAAAATGCCGAAATCCTTAACATCTCCTCCCATCTCATTTTCTTCAAAGATTATAAAAAATGGGAAAAACAATCAGCAAAACTGATCAAAAAGAATACAAAAGAACTACAAAAAAAAGAAAAATAAAAATTGCCTCCAACAGCCACCTTATTGTAAAAGGGTACTGCGTACCCATATTCCACAAAAACTTTTATTAGAAATAGGTTAGAAATATACTACATACTTTTAATTGAGGAGAAAATTAGAAAGAGCCTAGGGACGCCCGGGAATGAATCCCAACCCGGACGTCCGCTTCCATTCAGTTTAAGGTACGCATTTCATACATTTTGTGTATTTTGCAGGGTTTAAGGAACTGTCAATCGTTACAGTACATGTAGCATTCGGATCCGCAGAGTAACAGGTATTGGTAATACCTCCTTTTACATCTTCCAACGTGATTGTGTTTAAATCAGAAATGGTGAGTTTCCTGATTTCCAACTTTTTTGTTTTTTTTGTGTTCATAATTCCTCCAAAGATTTTTAAATTTTGTAGAGTTTATTTTGTAAGTTAAATTTTACTCCACTAAAAAATCATTTGCAAGATATGAACAGACTCTATGATTCTTTTGCACTGAGTTTCATGGAATAAATCGAAGAGATACCGGGCTCATTCATGGTGATACCATAAATATAATCCGCTTCTTCCATGGTTTTGAAATTGTGCGTAATAATAAGAAACTGCGTCCGTTCTTTGAGGAGGTGCAGGAATTTTAAAAATCTCTGGATATTGGCTTCGTCGAGAGAGGCATCGACTTCATCAAACACGCAAAAGGGTGACGGTTTATATTGAAACAACGCAAATAAAAATGCAAGAGAAGTAAGCGTTTTTTCACCGCCGGAAAGGAGTTTCAAACTGAGTAAGCGTTTGCCGGGAGGCTGCGCTTTGATTTCCAATCCTGTTTCCAGGACATCGGATTCATCCATGAGCTCCATTTCGGATTCCCCACCTTCAAACAGAATCTCGAAATTCTTTTTGAAATACCCGCGAATGACTTTGAATGCTTCCATAAAACTAATCCGAGATTCATCATCGATTTTTTTTATAGCTTCATTCATATCGTCGATGGATTTGATAACATCCTCTTTCTGGGTAAGCAAAAAACCAAAGTCTTTCTGAAGAAGATCATATTCGGATTCGGCAGAGAAATTCAGCCGATTACTGTCTCTCATCTTTTCGAGGCGGTCACTGAAATCGTTTATTTTTTCTTCCAGTTCTTCGAGTGGGACTTCCATGAGTTCCGGTGCCGCTTCAAGATTCTTAAGCTCGGTGTTCAACTCCTTGAATGAAAGATCTTCGAGGAGGAATAAATCCTTCTTTAATGAAGAGAAATTGATCTCGACTTCTTTTTTCCTTTCTTTGAGGTTTTCCAGTTTTTTGCGTTTGTCGTTTAGGGAAGCGGTTTTGTCTCTTATTTCCCCATTTAAGAAATTGAATTCCTTTTCCTGGTTTTTGACAATGGTTTCCAGGTCATCTTTCCGGCGGGTCAGGTCTTCGGTCTCACGGGCAATCTCTTCTTCTTTATCTTTGGAAGCCTCAATCTCCTTGTCAAGAGAGACAATTTCGAGTTCATTTGCCTGGATAGTTTGCTCGATTTTGGTTTTTGCGTTTTTATTTCCTTTGAGGCTCGACTGAGTGGAGTTTATTTTTTCTTTGGTCAGGTTGATATTGTTTTCTTTCTGGAGGAAATCTTTTTCGATGCGGTTAATTTCTTCTTTGATGCGTTGGACTTCGTCGTTGTAGCGGTCGCGGCGTTCGGTCAAATGGCGGTTATTGTCTTCCAGTTCGCTGTTTTTCAAATCCAGGGCTTCGAATTCATCCTGTATCTTTTCCTTTTCAACCAACAGCAACTGGATTTCCGATTCTGTTGCTTTCACCCGCTTCATATTCGTATCCCGGTTTCGCTTTAAGGCATCAAGGTTACTTCGCAACTGCATTAATTCTTTGTCGAGCGCACGTAAACCGGTTCGCAATTCTTCAACCTTTTTGGCCAGGAGCGGTTGTTTCTCTTTTTCTTTTTCAAGGTCAGCTTTTACTTTTGTCGATTTCTCGGACAGTTGTTCCCGTTTCAAATCGATTTCGCGGATTTCTTCGATGACGTCGAGAATACCTCTCTCTCTGTTCCGAACCAGGAGACCGTATTTATTTATCGTTTCCGCATTTTCCGTGACCACATCAACGCCGTAGGTAACGAAGATTCGCATCCCGTTCTTGAGGTTATCCGCCATGACACCGTTTTTAAAGAATTCCTTCATGTCCGGGTCTTTCAGTGTGTACAGGTCGCGAACCCACCCGACAAAACCCGGTTCGGTTTCTATTTTTTTAGAATCTTCCGGGGAAACCGGGAGGGGATTTTCATGCAGATATGGGCTTTTAAGAAGACATTTATTTAATTTGGTACTGAAGAAATCATCGTTTTGCTCAAGCAATACCGCATCCATTTCTTCATAATAAAAATTCTCGAGTGCTTTGTGGTATTTCTTGTCGGAATGAATCAAATCCTGCAGGATTCCTTTGTGTTGGATTCCGTTTGTGCTGGAGGTATCGCCCACCAGTTTCTTTTTGATTTCCTGGTATTTCAGTTTTTGGTTTTCCAGGTTTTTAATTTCGTTGGTCAGGGTTCGCAGTTCGTTGTTCAGGTCGTCCACGATTTTCTTATTTTCAGCAAAAAGAATTTCCGCCTGTTTAAATTCCGTTTCGTCGTGTGAATACTTTGCGGAGAGTGTTTCAGCCAATTTTTCTTTTTCAGTGATTTCGTCGTGGCTGACCTGCTCGCTCAACTGGTTTATGATTGTTTTCCGGGAAGCCACTTCGTTTTCGATGCGGCTCATCCGTTTATCGATTTCTTTTATTTTATTTCCGATCCGGGAGAGTTCCGATTGAACGGTAAAGATTTCATTCTTCAATCCTGCGTTGTTGGTGTGGGTATTTTCCAGGCGGTCGTTCAAATCCACCAGTTTGGATTCAAGGTCTTCATGACCTGAATTTTCGTTTTTGAGCTTTCCTTCCAAATCTTTTAAGGTGGTATTGAGGGATTCTGTTTGTTTATCGATATTGACAATATCGTTTTTGCCGGTATCGATAGCCTTTTTTAAATCTCCAACTTTCTGGCTTTTGAAATTTCTTCCCTGTTTGGAGCTGTCGATTTCTCCTTTTCCTGCCATAATCTTCTTGTTGAAATCGAAAATAACCTGCTGGTTTTGTTTTAGGTCTTTATCGATCAACCAGCGTTTTTCTTCCAGTTTCAGGAGTTCTTTTTCGATGGAGTTGATTTCGATAGATTCGAGGGATTCGTGGTTAATCATATTTTCGATATCCGATTTGAATTTCTCGAAGTCCACCTGGAAGATATCTTTTTTCCTTCTCAGCATGGTTCGGAGGTGATCCACTTTATCATTTTTGACTTTCCGGTAACGCTGAACAAAAGAGACCTGGTTTTTGAGGTCTTTCAGTCTTCCTTCTTTATCGGCCAGGAGAATCTGGATATTGTCGAGGTTTTGTTGGGCGATAATCAGTTTACCAGCGGTTTCTTTTTTGCGGATCAGGTATTGGGAGATGCCAGCGGATTCTTCGATCAGCATTCTTTTTTCGCTCGGTTTTAGTGAAACCAGTTTTTCGATGCTTCCCTGTTCGAAGATAAAGTAGTTCAGGCCGCCCATGTGGAGTTTGAATAAAATGTCCTGGATGTCTTTGTTGCGGCAGAAGCGTTCGTTGAGGATGTATTTACCTTCGCCGTCGCGGAAGAAGCGGCGGGCGATATAGATTTCTTCCTTTTCAGTGCAGAAGACAGCCCCTACTTCCGTCATACCCAGGGGTTTTTTGGAACTGCTGCCGTTAAAGATGAGGTCTTCGTTATTTTCGCCTCTAAGGTTTTTGACTTTCTGTTCACCCAGGACCCAGAGGATGGAGTCGACGATATTGCTTTTGCCGCATCCGTTTGGGCCTACGACCGCAGTAATACCGCGGTGAAATTTAAGTACCGTTTTATCTGGAAACGATTTGAAACCATGTAATTCCAGTCTATCTAGATATGTATCCATTATCGATTTTCACTATGTCCCTGTATTAGATTATGTAGGTTAATAAATAGAATACCATATTTTTTAGCTTTTGAAAAGGGAGACTTTGGAGGAGGAGGGGGGGAAAAGTATTAAGTATTAATTGAGAATTATTAAGTAATAATTGAAGTGGTACCCTTCGGGTAAAATTAAAACGCCTTCGGCGTCGGAAAAGAATAGTTTTAATAGAGCTAACGACTTTTTTGTTCAAAAGAATTATTGGCTTTTGATCTATTGATAATTTCAATTACCACATTTTGAGGCTGTCTTCAAACATGCAGCTATAATTCGTTGTAATTCTATGCATTCATTAAAGACCGGATTTAAATGAAAATCTTCTAAAAGACTACTCCTTCTAACAATCTCAAGCCAGACCTTCGACTCATTAAGCTCTTTTAGTACTATTTTCAATTTATGAATGAAATCTTTTGTACTTTCAGCTCCTCTTGCTTCGGCATAATTTGGGGCAGCAGAAGTTCCACTTCTCATCAGTTGGTTGGCAATATGTTTTCCGGCAAATGTCGCCGTTAATTTGGGAGTAAGTACAACAACACTTACTGCAAAGTTAATAAGCCTATCCTGGAGATCATCACCTTTTGCCATGTGAAAATTTTAAGCTTTCCGAAACCTTTTGTCAACAAAAAATGAATCTCGCCAATTCCTTCCCCGGCGCCGAAGGCGTTTTTATTTCGCCCGCAGGGCGCACCTTCCGTTAATACTTAATAATTCTCAATTAATAATTAATAATTTTCTCTTTCTATAAACGATGCACTCTCTCAATAAAGAAACGAAGCAGAATCGTTATGGAATCTGCCTCGTTTCTTTATAAAAGTCGAACTAACGAATGCCGCTTTTCTGGATAACAGCGACGGTTTGTTCGGCGATTTCCAATTCTTCGTTGGTGGGAACAACCATAACAGTTACTTTACTATCTTTACCGGAGATGATTCCGAGTTTTCCGAAAGCTTCCTGGTTGGCGGCTTCGTCAAACGTAATGCCGAGGCCTTCCATATCTTTGGTGACCAGCTTCCGGACATTGCGGTCGCGTTCGCCGATACCTGCGGTAAAAATAATGAGATCGACACCATTCATAGCTGCAATATAGGCGCCGATATATTTTTTAATTTTATAAGTGAACATATCCAGAGCGAGTATAGCCTGATGGTGGCCTTCGGCTACTTTTTGTTCGATATCTCTCATATCGGAAGAGACCTCTGAGATTCCGGCAATGCCGCTTTTCTTATTAAGGATCGTATCGACTTGTTCGAATGAAAGACCTTCGTTTCTCTGCAAATACATAGGAATTGCGGGATCGATATCGCCGCAGCGGGTTCCCATCATTAATCCTTCCAGGGGAGTAAATCCCATTGTTGTGTCGATGGACTTTCCATTTTTGATAGCTGCCATAGAAGAACCGTTTCCGAGGTGGCAGGTAATGATTTTCAAATCTTCGATTTTCTTGCCCAGGTGTTTGGCACCTTGTTTGGCAACATAAAAATGCGATGTACCATGGAATCCATAGCGGCGGATTTTATTTTTGGTATAATAGGAATAAGGGATGGGGTAGATATAGGCTTTCTCAGGCATAGTCTGGTGAAATGCCGTATCAAAAGCCCCGGCCATAGGAATACCGGAAAGAATACGTTGACAGGCTTCAATACCCATAATATTGGGGGGGTTATGGAGGGGAGCCAGTGGGATACATTCTTTTAAAGCATCCACAACAGCAGGTGTGATAATAACAGTCCCGTTAAATTTTTCGCCTGCGTGAACAACACGATGCCCGATGGCATATATTTCGCTTTTGTCTTTAATAACTCCGTCCTGGGGGTCAGTCAGGTATTTAACGATCATATCCAACCCGACTTCATGATTTTTAATTTCAGCTTTAATTACCTTTTTGTTATCCCCTTTGCTGTAATTCAACACAGAGCCTTCCAGCCCAATTCGTTCCATAAGACCTTTTGCAAGGACTTCTTCGGTTTCCATGTTAATCAGTTGAAACTTGATGGACGAACTACCACAGTTAATGACCAATACTTTCATGTTTACCTCTTTCGTTTTTATTTCGCAAACCCTGAGAATGGGGCAGCGATAGTTTTCCGGCAATAAAAAGAATTTTTCTTCCATTGCTGCGGGATATTACTATTTATTATACATTATTTTCTATAAAATTCAAGCCTGCTTTTTTGAGAATGGCTACACTGCCTCCCCTACTTTCTTTCTCCTACTTTCTTTCTGAAAGAAAGTTGACATATTTTAAAAATAGAGGTATTATGATTTGATTTGGCGAATAAAACTTTGTTAGGAGAAACCAATGGATTTTATAGATTTGCATGCGCAACAAAGACGTATAAGGGATAGGATTGAATCAGGATTCAAAAAAATACTGGACCATGGAAAGTATATCATGGGGCCGGAAATAAAAGAACTCGAAGAACGATTGGCAAAATTTGTAGGTACAACGTATGCGTTAAGTGTTTCCAGTGGAACGGATGCGTTATTAATGCCGTTGATGGCATACCAGGTCGGACGTGGGGATGCTATTTTTACTACCCCCTTTACTTTTATAGCAACTGCAGAAGTTATCCAGTTATTAGGCGCCACGCCGGTTTTCGTAGACATTCTACCCGATACTTACAATATTGACCCGGTAAAGCTCAGAGAAGCTATTGAAAAAACTAAAAAAGAAGGAAAATTAAACCTGAAAGGAATCATCCCGGTAGATATTTTCGGTCAGCCTGCTGATTATGACGAAATTAATGCGATCGCAAAAGAATATGGACTATTTGTTATCCAGGATGCAGCGCAAAGCTTTGGTTCCAGTTATAAAAACAAGAAAGCCTGTTCTCACGCTCATGTCGGTGCAACCAGTTTTTTCCCTGCAAAACCTCTTGGGTGTTATGGTGATGGGGGAATGGTATTTACCGATAATAAAGTGCTTTATGATTTACTGGATTCGATACGGATTCACGGGAAAGGAACCGATAAATACGATAATATTAGGATTGGGATAAATGGACGTATGGATACAATCCAGGCGGCTGTATTGCTGGCCAAGATGGAAATTTTCGAAGAGGAAATCCATTTGAGACAGGAAGTTGCTAACCGGTACAGTATGGGCTTGAAGGATTGTACAACTGTTCCGTTTGTAAAGGAATGCAGTATTTCGGCATGGGCTCAATATTCATTATTGCACCCGGAACGGGATAAAGTATTAGCCCGATTAAAAACCGAAGGAATCCCCACAGCAATTTATTACCCGATTTCACTTCATCAGCAAGAAGCATTTAAGCATCTTGAGTATCGGAAAGGAGACTTCCCGGTTTCTGAGAAAATATCGGCTGAAATTTTCAGTATCCCGATGCACCCGTATTTAAAAACAGAAGATCAAAATCGTATAATCGAGGCGATTCGTTCGGTACGATAAGGTTTTTCAGGTTAAAAAGGAACAAATCTTATACATATATATATGTAACAAAATAAAATACAAAATAAGCATGGAGTTTGAATGAGTAAAAGTGAACGGAATTTACATATACCTCAGCATAAAACCATTTTGATAACCGGGGGTTCGGGTTTTATCGGATCTCATTTGTGTGAGCGGCTGCTTAATGAAGGGAATGAAGTTATCTGTATGGATAATTTTTTCACGGGTTCCAAGGAGAATATTCGTCATTTGCTGTCAAATCCGCATTTCGAGTTGATTCGTCATGATATTGTGCATCCGGCTTTCGTGGAAGTGGACGAAATCTATAATATGGCGTGTCCTGCTTCTCCTGTTCATTACCAGTACAACCCGGTTAAAACTATTAAGACAAATGTTATGGGTGCAATCAATATGCTGGGTTTGGCCAAGCGTGTTAAAGCGAAAATATTGCAGGCTTCGACCAGTGAAGTATATGGAAACCCGTCAATCCACCCGCAATATGAATCCTACTGGGGAAACGTAAACCCGATCGGCATTCGTTCCTGTTATGATGAAGGGAAACGGTGCGCTGAAACATTGTTTTTCGATTACTACAGGCAGAATAAAGTAAAAATTAAAGTAGTCCGTATTTTTAATACTTATGGCCCCAGAATGCATCCAAATGATGGAAGAGTCGTAAGTAATTTTATTGTCCAGGCTTTAAAAGGAATAGATATTACGATTTATGGCGACGGAAGTCAGACCCGGTCGTTTTGTTATGTGGACGATATGGTTTCGGGTATTATCTCCATGATGAATTCGGATGATGAGTTTATAGGACCTGTGAACCTGGGGAATCCTGGTGAATTTACAATCATGGAATTGGCACAAAAAGTAATCGATCTGACAGGTTCATCATCGAAAATTATATATAACCCATTACCCGGTGATGACCCGGAGCGAAGACGTCCCGATATTTCACAGGCAAAGGAGCGGTTGGGATGGATCCCGGTTGTCCAGCTCGAAGAAGGTTTGAAGAAAACAATCGCTTACTTTGAATCTTACTTCTTTTCACGAAAGTAAGTCTCCCGGTCGAATAACTCGCGGGGGATTTTCAGTAATATCCAGGATTGTTGAGCCAGTAGAAACAGGAAGAGTGCCATTATCGATAAGGAAATCGATGGAATCTCCAAAAATACGGATAATTTCTTCGGGAGAATTGAGAGAAGGTTCACCGCTGCGATTCACGGAAGTTGTAATGATCGGGAGGTTTAAGTAATCCAGTAATTTAAGGATATTGGGAACATTTGGAATCCGGATACCTATTTTTTTACTTTCTTTGAGGAGCTCCGAGGGAATGGTTGAGCTGGCTTTCATCAGGAAGGTATATTTCCCTGGCAGGAGGTCTTTGTAATAGAAATAAAAAATATCCGGTATTAATTCGACAAGGGGTTCGAGGGTAGTCAGCCTCGAAATCATAACAGAGTATGGCATATCGGTTCGGTTTTTGATCCGGTCGATTCGTTCGATTACTTTCCGGGAGAAAAAGTTTCCACCGATCCCGTAGAGAGTATCGGTAGGATAAACAAAAACTCCGTCGTTTTTGATTATATTTATTATAGTTTCCAGGTTATTCTTTTCAAGAAGCTCGTTATATTTTATAATTTTCATATTATCTCCTGTGAAATTAGTAGAAAGATATTCTATACGGCATTATGAAAGCAGGGAAGGATTCATTATATAGGTTTAACTGGGTTTCGATGATCTGTGTAGGAGAAACAACCTGAGTTTTGGAACTGGTAAAATCGAAAATCATATCGAGAAAGGACTTCTTTTTTGGGTAAGTGATAATGCCGGTGCTCTGAGTATCGGGAATATGGGCCATTTTTTTTGCAAGCTCGATAGCGTCATTGAGACCTCCGATTCCATCTATAAGTTTATGTTGTTGGGCGGTGGAAGCAGCCCAAACCCTTCCGCGTGCTAGTTTATCCACTTCATTATAGGGTAAATTCCTGCTTTTTGAAACAAGATTGACGAAATCCCGGTAGAGTGATTGCATAAGATCCATGATCTGGATTCTCTCTGCGGGAGAAAACAGGCGGTAGTCACCATACATATCGGAGATTTCTGTTGTCTTGACAATTTCTTTGGAGATGCCGATTTTATCATATAAACCCTTGAGAACGAATTTTCCTCCAACGACACCGATTGAGCCTGTGATTGTTTGCGGGAGTGCGAGGATTTTTGTCCCTGAACAGGAAATCCAGTATCCGCCTGATGCAGCAGCATCTGACATTGAGATGATAACCGGTCTGGTTCTGGCAAGGAGTTCGACTTCTCTGCGGATTGCATCTGAAGCAGAAGATGCGCCCCCAGGCGAATCAATTCGCAAAACAACAGCTTTTACAGAAGAGATTTTCCGGATGGCCCTGAGGTATTCTGTTATAGTATCTGCTCCCATGATATCGTTTCCAAGGAGTGTTTGACCTCCACTCTGACCCTGGGAAATTTCCCCGGAAGCAAATACAACTGCAATTCGATTTTCTCCAGGGTACGGATTGGGGGAAGTCGTTTCGATGTAAGTGGTAAACGGTACAATTTCGCATTTTTTGAATTGGGGGGAAATGTGATTAAGAATTTCGTCTTCATACCCGATACCGTCGATTAAATGGGCGTTGAGGTAAGATGAATTGGAAATGGGGGAATTTGTAAATACTTCTTCTATGTTTTTGATGTTTATATTTCGATTGGAAGCAATTCTTTCCAGGGTGGAACGATAAATATCATTTAAAAGCTTTTCAAAGGATTCGCGGTGAGCCGGAGTCATTTTATCTTCGGTGAATGTATTGGAAGCGGTTTTATATTCACCTATGTGAAAGAATTCTGCCTGGACACCAAGCAAGGAGAGGGTTTTTTTGAGAAAAACCGCTTCGCTCGCAAGCCCCTTGAGGTAAAGAGTTCCGCCTTTAAATTGGTAAACTTTATCTGCAAAACTGGCCAGGTAGTATTCCTGGATTCCCCCATCTTCGATAAAAGCAAATGTTTTTTTACCCGTTTTTTTGAAGGAAGTAATAAGGCGTCCGATATCATCTATTGTAGCAAACCCGGTATTGAGATTGTATATACGCATAATAATTCCTTTGATTCGTGGATCGGATTCTGCGCGTTTGATATGGTACCAGAGGTCTTTAACAGTTAGTTTCTTCGGGATAACCGACATATCGATATCGGAAATGGTTCCGGTGAAATTGATTTTAAGGAATGCATTCTGAGGAATATCAGGTTCCTTGTTGAATTGCATATAAATAAATCCGCCGATCAATGCAATTACAAGGATGATTATTATCAGGATGAGTACTGTAATCAGGATTCCTTTTTTCATAACAGCTCCTAAAGGGGAAGTGGATTTCATTCAATATTGTTCAAATTAAATTGAAGGTTATTATACTCTATCATGGCGAAAAAAGTTTAATTCTAAGGCAGGAAGTCTTGTTATGGGATCAAAAGACTCTAAAATTTTCTACCGGAGAAATGGAAATCTTTTTTTTAAAAATAAATCTGTAAATAATATTGACAATAATGCGGTTGAGCTTCTATAATTGTTTAACATAAAATAACTTTACCCTATTGGAGGTAGGTAACTATGAAAAAAACAGTAATTGTGTTGGTGTTTTTGTTAATTGGAATTGTATCCCAGGTTATAGGAAGTGAGCCCATTGGTGTTTTTGTCAATTCTAATACAGACAGTATTCAATTCATTAACCCTCTCACGCAGGAACTCTCACCGTCTTTGCTAAAAGGTACTCTTGGGAACTATTCAGGTTCTTTGTTAAATGTCGTGATAACTTCGGACGGGAAGAAAGCAATCGTGTCTGATGTAAGAAATAGACAGCTAATCTTTATAGATATTTCAGGTGGTTTCCAGGGAACTCCGGTTATTCTCGGAAGGACTGATTTACTTGTGAATCCCCTGGATATAACTCTTACCCCGGATGATAAATATTTATTAGTAACAACTGGAATGACTCCCAAAGAGCAGGCTCGTGCCTCTATGCCGGTTGCTGACTACAATGTCGCAACAATTAATATGTCTACAATGGAAGCAAATTACTTCCGCTCGGATAATATCGGTTTTTTTTCATCAGTGGATATTACACCGGATGGAAAAACCGTTTTATTCCTGGATTATTTCTTAAACCAGATTCATTCTTATGACATTAATGGTGCTACAGGAGAACTTCAATTTAAGGAAATTGTTTATCTTCCTTTATATTACCCCTCTTCGCTTTCCATTTCTCCGGACGGTAAGACAGTATTGGTTGCTGTTGAGAGTAGCTATAAAATTATTGCATTGTCATTTTATGATGACAATAAGCTGCATTTAAACGGGCTGGTCGACTTACCGCACAAATCCGGCCAATCTTTTACCTTCTCAAAAGATGGAACCAAAGCTTATTGTTTTACCAATAATGCGTCTTTAATGCTTAGTGATAGCCAGTCTCGTGCTGTACCTACAAATCAATCTCAAGTAGTAACACTGAATATCACAGCTCCCGGGGTTGTAACTGTCGGCGATGTAATCCCTTTATCTATTCCCAAAGGATCGACGATTCCTTCTTTTTCGAAGAACATTGCAATTGATCCATCCGGTAATTATCTTTATATTACAAATGCCGGGACTTATGAAGGTGTTGTCGAAATTACAGTAATCGATTTAATTACTCAAACAGAAGTTAACCAGCTTCATGCAAATGGTATTCCACTCGGTATTGCTTTTGGAACCATTAACAATTAATTGAGTCAGTATTACTGGTAGTTCTTTTTTGGGCGGCTCGCCATGGGATTCCATCCCGGGCAGCCGCCTGGGTTTTAAAATTTATGTAAAGATGCTTTCCGAAGCGCCACTAAAAATCAAAGTCATTTAAAATTTCAGTTTACTTTTCGGGGGGATGTGATAAAATAAAATCCTGGAAAATTCAAAAAGGTACTATAAGAATGTCTGAAAATAATAAAACATGGCAAAATTATACTCATAAAGTAGCCCGTGGAATTCGCCGCCGCGCTCTTGAACATACTATTTCATGCAACGGCGGCTACCTCAGCCAGGCTTGCTCCTCCGCTGAAATATTCTCCATCCTCTATACCCATTTAATGAACCTCGAACCAAGCCAGGCCCCAATGATTCCTCTTCCTTTCCCCGGAGTCCCCGGCCCTAATAACCCGGAATACTTTACAGGTGTTGCATACAACGGACCCAAAGCCCCACCCCTCGACCGCTTCTTTATCTCCTGCGTCCAATACGCTATCGTCCTCTATGCAACCCTGGTCGAAACCGGCAGAATGGCGGAAGAAGGCTTAAAAATGTTCAATAAAGACGGCGGAACAGTCGAAATGATCGGAGCAGAACACTCACCCGGCCACGAAATTACCGCAGGCTCCCTGGGCCAGGCATTAAGCCAGGCCGCCGGCATCTCCCTGGCAAGAAAACTCAAAAACGAATCCGGACGACAATGGGTCTTCATGTCCGACGGAGAATTCCAATCAGGTCAAACATGGGAAACCATCCAGGCTATGGTATTCCATAAAATCGATAATATCCTCATCTACGTTGACGTCAACGGCCAACAATGCGACGGAAAAATGGAAGACGTTATGAAAATAGAACCCCTAAAAGACCGCCTGGAAGCTTTCGGAGCCCGGACCTTCAAAATCGACGGACATAACCTCGACGAACTGGAAAAACCAGCCAAACTCCCATCAGACGGACGACCTACTTTCGTTCTCGCCTATACCGACACCGCCAAAGATATGCCCATCCTCGAACCAAGAAGACCCAAACTCCACTATGTTCGCTTCAAAAACCCGGAAGAACGTAATACATTTAAAAACTACCTTGAAGATAATCTACTTTGAAAACATGCCTCCGGCGGGCAAAACCCTTTTTGAAAAAAGGGTTCTGAACTCCCAAAAACTTTTGGTAGTGAAAAGATTTGTTTCTTAATTTAACAACATTGGGGCTGCAAGCCTCTAGATTAGATAGGAATAACAGTAATGGAAATACTAACAAAAGTACACGCAACAAACTTTGTAAAATGGGCGAAAGATAAACCGAAAGTTCTCGTTTTATCCGCCGATCTGACCGGTTCAACCGAAGTCGATCTCTTCAGGGATACTTATCCCGACCGCTTCTATTCCATGGGAATGGCTGAACAAAATATGATGAGCTTCGCCGGTGGACTTGCGCGCGAAGGTTTTTATCCTTTCGTACATACATTTGCTGTATTTATGTACCGCCGCGCACTCGACCAGATTGCCATGTCCATCGCCTACCCCAATCTCCCCGTCCGAATGTTTGGATTCCTCCCCGGTATTATGACTCCCGGCGGTGCCACTCACCAGGCTACCGACGATATCGCCATTATGCGCACCCTTTCCAATATGACTATCCTCGAACCCGGCGACGCTACCGAAGTGGAATCCATCCTCGACGTTGCCCACTCTGTCAATGGACCGGTTTACATTCGAATGCTCCGCGGTGAAATCCCAAGACTATTCCCTGCATCCGAACCCATCCAACTCAACAAAGCCCGCGTTCTCTCCTCCGGAACAGATATCACTCTCTTTTCTTCCGGCATCTGCACCGAAGAATCCATGCGCGTTACTTCTACCCTGAAACAACACGGCGTCTCTATTAACCATCTTCATGTATCCACTCATAAACCATTTACCGATCCTCAACTCCTCGAAGCCGCTTCACAATCCAAATATGGAGTGATTACTCTTGAAAACCATACGATCATTGGCGGCCTGGGAACCGAAATCGCCGAAATCATGGCAGAAGCAGGACTGGGAAAAAAACTAATTCGCCTGGGTTTGAAAGATACCTACGCTCACGGCGCAAGCAAACCCTACCTGATGCGTGAATATAAACTGGATGCACTCGCACTGGTGGAAGCCATAGAAAAACTCCTCGGTGCGTCTTTCAATATCACCGAGAACGACCTGGCCGCCGTTCGACTGGAAGCCGTTCACAGCGATGCCAAAGCGGAGGCACTATGAGTTTGAACGGATTTGATGTTTCCATTCCTCTTTCTAAGGAACGCTTTAAAGTCGCCTACCATCTCCGGGGCACAAAAGAAGAAGCCCAAACCCTGGCAAACGAAATCTGTATCGAACAAACCATCGAATTCCCTCCTGATCTTGTAACGAAAGGCGATATCCGCGACCATATTTTCGGAAGACTGGAATCCCTGGAACCTGTTTGCGGCGATTCCTGGGAAGCGGTTATCAGTTACGCGATCGAAACAGTAGGAATGGAACTAACCCAGTTGCTAAATGTTATTTTCGGGAATTCCAGT
>Ga0074198_1001136_pt1 | contig 19664 bp, 17 predicted proteins | sample EPASupsiteSAE323_FD_64527 | JGI IMG/M metagenome (GOLD analysis project Ga0074198, IMG submission 64527) | Bioremediated contaminated groundwater from EPA Superfund site, New Mexico - Sample SAE3-23 | ecosystem: Environmental > Aquatic > Deep subsurface > Groundwater > Contaminated ...
CCCAGGAAAAACAACCTATATTCCATCTCCTCTGAAACTTTGCATAATTCAGTAAAGAGGTCAGACCCTGAAATTTTTTCTTTAAGAGGTGTGCCTAGGAAGTTTGAAGCCCATATAATCGGCATTCCATCAGCCACAACCACTTCCGCATTTTCATAGGCTTCCAGAAATTCGTTATCCCTCTGAAGTCTAACAATATGGTCAACATTTGGAGTCACAATATATGATTTACTGCCACTTTTTATTAAATCCTTTATCTTGGCAACGCATTCCCCCATGCTTAAATTGTCAATATAAATATTCGCTATCCGTACCTTATTCATAAGGCATATACTCTATTAATAAGATTTAGTAGAATATATGAAATTAATGTAATAAACGTTACTTGAGTTAGAATCTAAAAGGAAAAATGATTCATGAGCAAAATAATTTGACGTTGCTATTTGGGGACATTCCTCATACCCTAAAAGAATACTTCCTGATGAGGTGTCTCCCCTTACCTTATTCTAAGTTCCATATACATCTATAATTTTATGAACATTGCTCTCCCATGAGTAACTATCTTTAATTGTCTCTCTTGCTTTTTCCCCTATTTTCGTGATGTCATATTCCTCCAGACTTTTTACAACCCTGCAGTAATCCTCAAAATCATCATACTTAAAAAGAAAACCATTTTCTCCATGATTAATCACAAACCTTGTTCCTCCTGCCGCCGCTGAAACAACCACCTTTCCAAAAGCCATTGCTTCCAGTACAACAGTTGGCAGTCCTTCATATGAAGATGGCAAAACCAGAAACTCACATAATTGATAGGCACTTAGCAGTTCATCAAATGACACTTTACCGCAAAATTTAACGTTTTCTTCAACCTCAAAGGATTTTGCCAGCACTTTTAGTTTTTGAACCTCATTTCCTTCGCCAACCCCTATGATAGCCAGGTTATAACCATACCCTTTTAAATATTTCATAGCTTCGATAAGGAAATCAATCCTTTTAACATAATCGATTCTTCCAACAAATAAAATATATTTATTTAATTTGAATTTCTCACGGAAAGTATTGCTTTCCATCCTATTTTTAAATTCAAAAAAGTTTATGGAATTAGGAATTATAACTATTTTATCCTTGTTCATTCCAAGCCTGATTGCATCATTTTTATCATTTTCGGTAAGGCATATCATTGTATCCACTTTTCGAAAAGAACTGATACCAAACGTGTTATCAAAGATATACTTTTTTATAAAATTGATTGCATTTCTAGGTGGATAAAAACAATGGGGGGTAAAAATAATTTTGGCATTATGACAATACTTTTTTGCCATAAGTATACCTATAGCGGAAAATATCGTTCTTGAAAAATGGGAATGAATCACGTCAAAACTACCTTTGATTAATTCTTCTTTTAATTCTATATAATTTTTAACCCGTATAATCTTTATCCCTTGATAAATTTCAGCTTTGCTAAGTTCATCAGAGGGATTCTGCTTATTTTTATTTGAAACAATGACATACACATCATGCCCAAGCTCAATGAGTCTTTTGGACAAATTCTGAATATGAAATTCGACTCCGCCTATAAAAGGATAAAAGTATCGGTTAATAAAGCATATTTTCATTTAGTATTGACTCCCTTGTGAACTCTATCATTTTAAGCAAACCTTCTTTTAAGCCTGTTTTCGGCACAAATCCAAGAGATTTTATTTTACCGATATCGGCTGATAACACCTCAATATCACCTTTCCACGTCTCATGTCCATATTCTATTTCTGCACATGGAGCAAGCTCTTCTACCATCATTTCTGCAAGCTCTTTTATCGAAACAGGATTACCCCCAGCAATATTGTATAAATCATCGCCTTTTTCTGCCACAATAAGCATCGCAGTTACAGTATCTTCAACATACGAATAATCTCTCACCTGTCTGCCAGTACCAAGAACCTCAAGTTTTTCAGGGTTGTTCAAAAGTTTTTTTACGAAATCATACATAACATACCGTGGCTGTCTTGGACCATATGTGTTAAATATCCTTACAGCAGCAAAGTTCAACCCATATGTTTCCTTATATGCGAACCCCATTCTTTCTCCCGCTAGCTTCGTAGCCCCATATGGTGAAACAGGCGCCAAGGGATGCTTTTCATCCATCGGAATATATATTGGATTACCGTACACAGCAGCAGAGGAAGCATACATCACTTTTTCAACCTTGCATTCTACTGCCGCTCTTAAGATATTGAATGTCCCAACAACATTTGATTCAAAATCATAATATGGATTACTTACCGAAGAAGGTACAGATGCATTAGCCGCTATATGAATAACTACATCCTTGTTTCTGGTGAGATTATCTATAAGCTGCTTGTTTCTAATATCTCCTTTAATAAATTCAATTTCATTTATATTATGTTCAAGATTCTTAATATTTCCTGCACTCAGATTGTCAATACAAGTAATCTCAGCTCCCTCACGTACTAATCTATCAATTACATGACTGCCTATAAATCCCGCTCCCCCTGTGACAAAAACTTTTTTATTTTGAAAGAACATTACTTCCCTCTCCTTCGATTTTCATTTTTTATTTAGTAGTCAACTCAATTACTTTAACAAAATTGTTTGTAACCCAATCTAAATTGAACTTTTCAGCTAATTTTTTTGACCTGCATGACATTTCATATCGTATTTCATAATTATCAATAAGATATCCAATCGCATTTTTTAGCTGATCCACGTTACCTGGTTCTACAACAATGGCATTATAATCGTTAATGGCCAGTGAACCTTCTGCTCCCTCCATTTCTGTAGTGATAATCGGCAATCCAAATAAACATGCCTCATTTATGGTATTTGCCCAACAGTCATGATAAGTGGGGGAAATCATTATATCTGCATTAAATAAGCATTCCATTTTCTGCTTTCCTTCAACATAACCAAGAAATTTAATGTTTTTATTGTTTTGGGCCAGGGATTTCAGATATCCTTCAAGTGGTCCCTTGCCTGCAATTATTAAACTGTAGCTTCTATCAAACAGGTCACTAACAGCAGTAATCAGGTTTTCTACACCTTTCCCTTCTCTTAAATAACCTATATATAATAAAACAACCTCTTTCTCCGGGTCATCCGAATCTTGAGGTTTGTTTATCATTAGCTCTTCCAATGTACAGGTATCTATTCCTTGAGTTCCCCATATGAATCTATCTTTTGGGGCATTATAGTTTTTAACATAGTTTTCAACCGTTTTAGGACCGTAAGCTAGAAATCCGTGTGAGTTTTTCACAATATACTTCAAATATTTATATGATATATATCTGAAAATCCATGGTATCATTTTGCTTTTTCTGAATCTTGATTCAATCTCGCCACACCAGAGAATTATTTTCTTCTTATGTTTCCTTGCATGATAAATAATGATTATATTACTAATAATGCATCTTAAATCATCTGTAATAATAAACACATCAAACGGATTATTTTTCAGATATTTGTTCAGTCCTCTGGCAATGGTGATTATTTTACCTTTGATGCTTATATTAATACCATCCAGTATAATATATTTGAAATTTTTCATAATGGTGCTCCAAAATCTTTCTTTGGTATTTTCAGCTGCAAAAACAATATTTATATTCAGCTTTTTACTTAACCTTTCAAATAAAGGTATCCTATACGGGGCTGGTGAATTTTGAAAGATGAATATTTTCATTGTTTACTCCTGTTTCTGATTCAGTTTTGTTTATTAGACCCAATAACATTCCTGCCATTATCCATATATTGAAATAGGCATTAAATGCAAATGGGTAATGCGAAAATAGGTTTATTACTATAGTTCCAACCATTATTCCGCATAATGTTGTAACTACACTTGCCATTTCTTTATTTTTAAAAGAAGCGATACCAGACCTCAAATCTTTAAAGACATTAATTACAAACATCAAAAACAATATTATCCCGGGATATCCCATCTGCGAAATTATGAAGCTGTATCCATTTTCAGAACCATAAAATGATCCTATTCCTTCACCAAGAAAGAACCTTGGCATCCACATTATTTTTGTAAAAAACTCTGTTACTCCTGATTGGTGTGCTGAATCAATCTTAAGCGTTACTGTGTCTAAGATAAATTCACGTACTCCATTAAGAGAGAAGAGAAGTATCAGAGTAATACAAACAGGAATCAAATAAATTGTTTTTTGCTTTTGTAATATCATCACTACCAGTAAGGCCAATAGTACTAATACCCAGCTTGACCGGGACAGGGTAAGAAAAACTGCTGTACATACAATTGCCAAACTCAATTTGTTTTTTCTTTGATTTTGTAGAAACATAACAAAAAGAAATAATGATATAAATGAATTCGCTATGCCAAACGAAAGGGGATCTCCATAAGTTGATGATAGACGTCTGGGAAGGAAAGCCCTCCCTGCCGTCGTTCCTGAAATCCCCCTTTCCATGTATACTGCCAAAGCTGAATCGCCTTTTACTTCTACATTGTATCTTGCAATATTTACATGGTTAACCCAGAATTCATCTTGCAAAAAAAACACTTCGTAAATACCAAACAAGCTTGAAAATACAGCCATGATAATAATTAAACTAATACTCTTTTTAATATCTTTCTCGTCAAAGTTAATTAGGTATCCTGTAATAAATAATTCAAAAGGAGTAATCAAAAGACGTATGTTTTTTGCGATTTCCACATCAATGCCCTTATTTAAAACAGTAAATATGCTATATATACCTATTGTAATCAGAGCTATTAAGGCGACTTTATAAGCTTTACTTATTTTTACTTCTTTTTTCATTAAAATTAAGCAAATAAAAAGAACCGTTATAGCTATTTCTTTAAAATAGATTAGTCCTAAAATAATATCTTTGTTGATTCCATGGGTAGTATAAAGGTATGGCAAAACAAAATTCTGCAAAGGTATCCACGCAAATATTATGGGCAAAAGAATTTTTTTATTTATAATAGTTATAAGAAAAACTAATATTAGTTCTATTACAATAACAACAATCAAATCACTCATAAATTTCTCGCCTTCAAAATTAAATCATCAGATTATCGGTAATAATGCCATCTATCCTTGCTGATACATCTTTTATCAAAAAATTCTCTCTTACCCTGCCAAATGCGTTAGCAATTAATTTATTTTTTAACACCTCATCATTAACAACTTTTTCAATACAGTTTGTTATTGCCTCAACATCCCCAGGTTGAAACAATATGGCACTTTCCATATCTTCCACCTGATCCAAGATTCCATCAATCCCTGAAGCTAAGATAACTATTCTTGACGCCATTGCTTCAAGTATGGCTCTAGGGAAACCCTCGAAGTAGGAAGGATACAAAAAAATATCATTTTCGGCTAAAACCTTGGCTATATCATTTGTGTAGCCACAAAAACTGATATAGCCATCTTTGGTTAAATCCGTACAATATCGTTTTATTTTATCTTCAGAATCAGCAGCTTTGTCAAACCTGCCGTATATGCTGCACACAAATTCTATATTTTTTGTTTTTAAGATTCTTACCATATCTATGACGTCATATATTCCTTTAGTTGGACATATGGTTGACATAAGGCATAGTATTCTTATCCTGCTGTCAAAGTTATAACTCCTTTTTATTTCAGCCTGCCCTTGAAGAAATTCTTCTTCGATACCATTTGGCACAACGAATATATCCTTCACTTTATTACCCAGAATGCTCTCAAGCACATTTTTCTCACTCTTTGATACGGCTATTATGGTTTTTGCAAACATGTTATGAAGCTTTACACGTAACAGTTTAACTTTTATTTTCAAGGACTTTTTGGCTGACATATTGCAGCGGTTTAAATCTTCCAAACCTCTTACGTGCCAGAGAACCTTGCAGCCTAGAAAACTTCCTATCAAAGATTCCGTATTTCCTCTTGAACCGTTTATATATAACGCTTGCGGTTTTTCCCTTAAGATGAATAATACCAATCTATATATATATATACTTAAAGCGAATATTTTGTTCAAAATAAGTAATGGATTCTCTAAATACCTCTCAAAAGGAAGAAAACTTAATCCTTTGTTTATTATTTCAGTTCTTATACCCATACCAGCTAAGTCTGAAATAAAAACATCTACATTTTCTCCTTTAAATGGCAAGAGAACTATGAATCCTTTTTTATTTAACCCGGTGTATTTAAGATAATGATATAAGCTTTTAGGGGCGCCGGTAGTTATATTACCTGATTGAAGGCAAAAAACTATCTTGTAACTTGGTTTGTTATCCATTCACTTAGACCCTCTCGCCACAATTCCATTACCTAAATACGGAATTGGTGGAATCCTTACTCCTCTAACACTTAGCAATGGTTTCGTACCTGTTCTTATAGAAATCTTATTAAAACCACAGGAAGCAAGCAGATTCCGCAGGGATGATACATTAAAATACCGTATATGTGTTTTATCTTTATCAGCATACCAAGTACGATTTGTTAGCTTACATATTAATCTGGCTAAATCCAGCCCATTTGGTGTTTTAATTATTAGATTGCCACCTGTTTTTAATAGCCTGTAACTTTCTTTGAAAAACACCTCTGGATTTTCAAGGTGTTCAATGACTTCATTAGAAACAATCAAATCGAAAGACTCATCCAAAAAGTCTAGCTTTTCATCTAGATCGAACTTTATAAAATTACACTCTGGTAGAAACTCCCTGGCTTTTGAGAGCGGGTATTCAAACTTATCAATCCCGGTTATGTTCTTAATTCCTTTCTCCTTTAAATATTTACATATTAATCCCGTACCACATCCTGCATCTAATACAGCTATGTCTTCACGGTCTAATTCATACTTAATCATGTCAAACATCCGATCCAGCTTTTCGTAAGGTAGTTTCAACGTATTACTTTCAAAATCTTTATAATAACTATTATTGTATGTCATTTACAAACCTCTCCAATTCATTGCAGCATTTATGATAGTCATATTCCATAGCAGTATCATAACCGTTTTTAACAACGCTCTGCCTTAGTTCAACTGAATCAAGCAATCTTGATACCTGTGCCGCAGCATCCTCAGGGTTTTCATATTTTGCAATCAACCCGTTTATTTCATGTTTTACAATTTCATTAACCGCAGGTGCATCAGAAACAACAACCGCACATCCTTTCATCATTGCTTCAACTACAGGCAGTCCAAACCCCTCATATCTGGTTGGGAAAACCAATATACTGCACTTTTTATATAAGTCCCATTTCTCAGTATCACTTACCTTTAATTTCATTTCAATGTAATCCTGTACACCTTCCTGCAAAATCAGTTCCTTTAGTTTGTTAAGTCTAGCTGTATCATAAGTAACAAATAACAGCTTTATCTTTGGATATTTATCCTTTAAAATTTTTATTGTCTTAACTGCTATATCCCAACCCTTACGTTCTTTTATCTGCCCGATATAGAGTAAATTATAGTTATCATTTTTTATTTCTCTTCTTTCAATTTTTACATTGACCGGATGATTAAGAAATATATTCTTTTTATCTATACCCATTTTCTCGACTATTTCTTTTCTTTCATATCCTCCCCAAGAAACTATTACATCTGCAGCTTTAAAAGGCATGTGGAATATATAGTTCCTCCACTGCTGAATTGAAGGGTTTCTAATGAAATCTTTAAAGCTAAAAATAACATTCTTAAAGCTATGAGGATATCTAAAAGGGAAATCCCTATCCTTAACAATATATTCGTCATGGAAAATACCATTGGGAATAAATATTATCTTTGATTTTAGTAATCCCAGCTTTTTAAATATACAAAAAATCCAATTAATATCTGTCCTGATTTGAAATAAGTAAATGCTTTTAATATCTTTCCGTAATAAAAATATATCGAGCATCAACTTAAAGCTAATACCTGCCAACCTCTTATATGGCATTACTTTGATACCCTCGAAATTTAAAGGTTCTTCATCCATAGATATTGGATAACAAAATAGTAGAACCTCTTTCTGATTTTCGGCAAAAAACCTTGCCAGAAGCCACTCCGGGAAATTTTCTGCTCTTCTTACCCCAGCAATACTGGCAACTATAGCAATCTTTTTATTGTTATTCATATTTGTAATTCGTTGCCTTGAAAACAAGTTTACTTATACCCACCTTTCATTTTCCATATCCCTTATTTTCTTTGTCGGTATACCAACATATATTCCTTCTTCAACAATATCTCTTGTTACAATTGAACCGGCACCTACAATAACATTGTCACAAATAGTTATTCCGGGAATGACCTTTACCCCTTCGCAAAGCCAAACATAGCTGCCAATTCTTGTTCTGGCACTTATATACTCATTACTTAGACCTTTATTCTTTACAAAAAGATGCTTATGGGAAATTACACAAGTATAATCGCTAATAACTACATTACTGCCTATTTCCAGTCCACCACTTCCGTCGATGGTACAATTTTCACCAATAGTGACATTATCTCCGACAGAGAGATTATCTCTAACAGATGATATCCTACTGCCTTTACCTAAATGAAAATTATCTCCTATTGAAATATCTCCTTTAATTACAATCTGACTATAGGACTCGAAAATTGTTTTCCGACCAAACTTTTTCACAGTTGTTAAAAACTTTTTAATATCAGTTTCTATAGTACTTTTATTTTTAAACTTAATTTCTGAATTTTTTAAAACTACAAGTTTAAATATTCTTGAGTACTTAAGAATATTTACTAGAAATACAAACACCTTATTAATCACTTTAATTACCAATTTATTCTACCCCTTCCGTTACCGTTACCATTACCATAATTTTTTATTTTGGGTATATTACCTTTAAATATATTCTGACTTTTGAAGCAATAAACTCCTTCTCCTTAGCTGAAAAAGGGTTTATTAGCAGCAGCATGGTTATAAAAACTACAAAATAGCCTAAGCTATACAAAAATAAACTCAATATATTTTCAGTAAAAACATTACTATATAAAATAAATAAAATAATCTGAGGTATGTTACATAATAAGACTTTTAATAAGAAGCTTACAGGATATTTGACATCCTTAAAAATACGATGCATTTGGATAGCAGTAGATATATGAAATGTATTTTTTGAGATACCGATAATTACAATAACAGGTATAACGGAAAAAAATACGGGGTTTAATACTGGTATTAATAAGAAGAGTAAAAGCCCCCAAAATAGGCTTCTATAAATAAGCTTATATTTTTCATATTGAAATAAAATCGTATTTCCTAAGGAAGCAAATGTGCTTAAAAAGAAAATAATTAAAAAAAACTGCGCAAATAATATTGAATTGCTATACTCTACTCCATAGAACATAACAATTACTTTTGGAAGAATCGTATACAGCAAAATTCCTATAGGCAGATAAACGAAAATAATATATTTGTTAATTGCATCATAGTACTTATCCAATTCTTTGATCGTTTTATCAAGAGATACCCTGCTGATTATCGACGGAATCATCTTGTCAAACGGTGCATACAGTAAAACGGTAATTTTTTGAACCAGCATATATCCAATCATTAAAAACGGAATAGTGTCACTATACCCTAATGATATTGCTAATAAAACCATAAAGCTGATATCCCATAAATATCTGGCAAAACGGATAGCATACCCTGAAAAGCAGAATTTAAAATATCTTTTCAATAATGTAAAATTATTAACCACAAAACCTTTAAGTACTTTTAAATTAATTTTGGTCCATAAATTTGAATAATAAACTGATAAAATAGTTTTATAAATTCCTACTATTACCATGACAAGCAGGAGAGCTCCTACTCCATACCCCAATACAACCACCAATATATTCAAAAGTGGCAGAAAAATACTTGAAGATATATAGATTAGCCTATTAATCTTATGTTTAAACTCAGATATCAAGATTGTATTCGATATATCCTCAACAATACTTAACAACAATAGAACGCTTACAAAAGCCAGAAATAATTTTGAGTCGCTTCCAAGTTTAAATATGCCAGCAAAAAAATCACTGAAAACATTTATTAGAATTACCACTAAGGCTGATAAAGCTGCCTTAACTACAACAATAAATGTTAATATCCCCTTTTCTAAATCCTTTTGTCCAACTCTGACTTCAGGGAGGAATTTAATTATCCCTGTTACCAACCCAAAATCTATATACACCATTAAGCTGTTAAGTATTGAATTTACTATGCCGAATATACTGAACTTATCGGGTCCTAGAAATCTTGCTACAAAAATTGAGGATACAAATGATATTAAATATATTACCGGAATGGTAACAGTGTTCCAAAATAAAGCCGATGTTACCTGATTTGAAAACCCTTGTTCTTTACTCATGATACCCCTATCTAACTAATTGACAGTTAAAAACATTATAATTGGGGGACATTCCTCAGACCTTAGAAAAATACTTCTTGATGAGGTGTATCCCCTTACCGATTTATCCAGCTTTTGAATAAATCTCTAAAATCTTTTCCCCCCATGTTTTTATATTGAATTTGTCTTTTGTCAGCTGCAAACTGTTATTTTTCATTGTATATAATAGGGATTCATCAGATAATATTTTTATTAGCGAGCCTGAAATATCATCTTTATTGGTCTTAACAATAAACCCATTAAATCCGTTTTTAACATATAAATCACTATCTATTGCATCAGCGATAACCAATGCTGCACCAAAGCTCATGGCTTCCAGCGTAGCAAGACTGGGAACCACCAGTTCGGATATGTTAACAGCAATATCACTTATATAATATATTTCATCAATCTCATTCCCATTAAGCTGCCAGTCAAGCCATGTAATACTGTCTTCTATCGCATACTTTTTAATTTTCTGTTGAACCTTCAACCCTAAAGCAGTATTTGTTCTTTTAATACCGGCAAACAAGAAATGACAGTTATTGGCCCTTCCAATTACTTCTTTTATACAATCAATGTAAAGCAGCGGTCGCTTGAAAGGTATTATCCTATGGTTAAACAGGATTATTTTTTTATTTATAGGTATTCCATATTTTCTTTTCAAATCATCCCTGCTAACCGTGTGGATAAGCTTATTTATCCGTTCCGTATTAACATAATTATGCATTAGAGTAATTTTATCAGCAGGTACGCTTAATTTTTCAGCCACAGCTACAAGGGTTTTATCAACACAAATTAAATGATTCGAATTCCGTATTACCCATTCTGTAGTTTTCCTTCTAAGAGATTTAAATTTCTCCAAATTCCTTTCTTTTCCAAGCATTCTGATTATTATCTTTTTTCTTATAACTTTTGATATAGCCATGCACACCAGCGTTTCATCATTCTGTGCCATATGAGCATGAATTAAATTTATTTTATATTTAATGCAATTAAACAATAAAATAAAAAAATAGATTATATAGAATAGCTTAAAGATTTTCCCCGAAAATTTCTGAGAATATCTACCCATAGAAATAATATTTACTTTACTCTTTTGTAAAATGTTATTTAAATACTCGTTATCACAACCGAAAGGCGTAAATACAAGAATATATTCGATTTCTTCATGGGATAACAGTGAATTAAGCATTTCTATAACAGGATGAGTAATATGTGCAAAGCTATATAATAGTCTGATTTTTTTCAACTGGAATCCCTCCTAAAGATAAGTCGCCATACTGTTATCAATAAAGATTCTATTCCACCACTCAAAACATAGGAGTGACCAAATAAATAGCCTATGATTTTTTTTACCTTGGCAGTGCTCATCGAGAATCTTTTCAACATATTTTTGATTAAAAATTCCTCTATTTAATGTATTACTATCCAAAAGAATTTGCTTTACATAATTCAGGCTTTCGCCTTTGTACCATGATTCATCCGGTGCTGAAAATCCCTGCTTTTTTCTTTCTAGTATTTCTTTGGGCATGTAACCCTCCATAGCCTTTCTGAGTAGTGTTTTCCCATCATTTGTTGAAAAGAAAATCTCTTTTCTTCCCAATACATTCTCATCAATCCTTTTTAGCTTTGAATAATTTCCCAGTTTATATTTCAATGGTAATCTCATGGAAAACTCCACCATTTCATCATCCATAAAGGGTACCCTGCTCTCCAGGGAATTAGCCATGCTCAGCTTATCTTCAACAATAAACAATCCATTTAAGAAAGTCTTGGCTTCAAAATATAATGAATTGTTTAGTGCATTGTCTATATTGCTTTTACTAATATCTTTTGGGTTAAGAAATATGCTTTTAAATACATCAAAAGTATCATGACCCTGCAATTCATTAATAACCCTGCTGCTGAAAAAATCTTTTTTTTCTTCATCATTAATAAGCCTCTGCCAGTAATTATAATACCTTAGGTAATAGTCATTCTCTGTACCGGTCCCAAAACCCATATAATACCGCCAGGGATAACCTGCAAATAATTCGTCTCCTCCTGCTCCGCCAAGAACAACTTTAACAAACTTACTTGTTAGCCTGGAAATGAAATAATTCGGATAGCACATGCCCAATCTTAAATCTTCCAGATGATAAATGAGTTTTGGCATGATATACGGCATATCTCCGGCGTGAATAACCATCTCATAGTGTTCTGTTTTAAAAGCATTTGCCATCATCTCCGCCGGGCCTCTTTCATCAAAGCTTGCTTCAAATCCTGTTACAGAAGTCATATCAAACCCGCAAGTAAATGTAAGCAACCTATTTATACTCCTGCTTGCAATAGAGGTTATAGAACCAGAATCCATTCCCCCGCTAAGATAGCTTCCAACAGGAACATCGCTGACCAATTGCCTTGTTACTGCTTTTTCAAACAACCTTCTTAATTCATATAAATAATCTTCCTCTGACTTTTCGCTAATCATATGGGTATCAAAATCATAATCCCAATACCTTTTTACCCCGAAATAGGCATTTGAAATCTCTATATAGCATCCGTTGGGCAGTAATCTGATGCCCTTAAAAAGCGTTCTATCAGAAAATATATTTTGGAAAGTAAAGTATTCATTTAGAGCATAATAATCTATATCAACTTTTATCTTAGGGTGCTGTATAATCGATTTGATTTCCGAGCCAAAAACCAAAATATTATCATCCTTATAAAAGTAAAGAGGTTTTATCCCATACTTATCTCTTACCAAAAATAATTTTTTATTTACTTTATCCCACAATGCAAAAGAGAACATCCCATTAAACTTGTAAATGCAATCTATTCCCCATTCTCTATATGCATGCAAAATAACCTCTGTATCAGTATTAGAGCGAAATTCATAACCGTATGACTCTAATTCAACCCTAAGCAGCTTGAAGTTATATATTTCTCCATTATAAACAATCACACTGTCAGAACCTTCCATAGGTTGGTGTCCGGCTCTTGATAAATCAATGATAGCTAAACGTCGATGCCCCAGTCCAATATAACCATCAATAAAGGCTCCTTCATCATCCGGACCTCTGTGTAAAATAATATCAGTCATCTTTTTTATTTCCACTAGTGATACCGGCTCTTTATTAAAATTAAGTATTCCTGCTATACCACACATATTTTTCTCAATCCTCAACTCTTTTCAAGCTTTCTCCATGCAAAATATACTCATAATTACATACCCTGCAATAATATCTATTATCTTTACATAACAACCTATTTCCACAAATACACACCCAGCCAATTTGCCTTGCGGGATTGCCAACAACCAGACTAAAATCAGGTACATCTTTTGTAATAACTGCACCTGCACCTATAAAGGCATACCTTCCAATGGTTTTCCCGCATACTATAGTAGCATTTGCTCCTATGGTTGCCCCTTTTTTGACAAGTGTCTTTCTATATTCATCCTTCCTGTTTATATGACTCCTTGGATTAATCACATTTGTAAAAACACAGGAAGGTCCCAAAAATACATCATCTTCACACATTACACCTGTATATACGGAAACATTGTTTTGAATCTTAACATTATTCCCAATAGTAACTTCAGGTGAAATGACGACGTTCTGACCAATATTACAATCTTCACCAATCTTGCAGTTGTTCATTACGTGAGTAAAATGCCAAATCCTCGTACCACTGCCTATTTCGCATGGTTCATCAATATAACATGATTCATGTATGAAATAATTATTTACCATAAAAGCTCCTTATTTTTTCAATTACATAGTCCTGCTGTTCCCTAGATATCTCTGGATATAAAGGCAATGCAAAAGTTTTTTTCGATATATATTCAGCCACCTTGAGGCTGTTATTTTCATATCCTGAATTTTTATATGCAATCTGCAGATGAAGCGGTATGGGATAGTATATACCTGTGGATATTCCATATTTACCGAGGTAGCTTACCAATGCATCTCTATCTCCTGATTGAAGAATATAGAGGTGGTATATATGTTCATTGTATTCATATCTGAATGGGGTACCTACATCCAAGTCCCTTAAGTTTTCAGTGTAGTATCCTGCCTTTTCTTTACGCAAAGTGTTCCAAGTATCAAGATGTTTTAGTTTTATCCTTAGGATTGCTGCTTGTAGCTCATCAAGCCTGCTGTTATATCCCAATAAATAGTTATAATACTTTTCCATCCCCGTAATCATTGGTTGCTCAAACGTCTGTGATTCTTGAATCTCTGAATTAATAACCTCATACGCATCTCTTCCTGCTTTACCACTGCCATGTACCCTAAGAGCTTTAACTATCTTTGCAATGTTATCATCATTTGTTGTTATAATTCCTCCATCACCATAACCGCCCAGATTCTTGGTTGGGAAGAATGAAAAACAACCGACTTGCCCTATTCCACCTACTTTTTGTCTTTTATATTCTGCTCCAATGGCCTGACATGCATCTTCAATCAGATAGAGCTCATATCTTTGAGCAATTTCCTTTAATTCATCCATATCACATGCCTGCCCGAATATATGGACAGGTAATATTGCTTTTGTCCTTGGCGTAATTTTTTCTTCTATTCTCTTTGAACTAATACAGTAAGTTAATTCATCAATATCAACAAAAACAGGAGTTGCTCCTGTTTGAGAAATAGCTTCGGCAGTAGCAAAAAAAGTAAAAGGTGAAGTAATAACCTCATCCCCTTCCTTTATGCCACAAGCAGTAAGTGCAAGTATTAATGCATCAGTACCATTTGCAACGCCTACTGCATACTTTGTACCGATATATCGGGCAATCTCTTCTTCAAAATCTTTTACATTTGAACCCATAATATAATTGCTTGACTCCAATACTTTAAATACAACTTTTTCTATATCATTCTTTATGGTACTATATTGTGCTTTTAAATCCAGTAAAGGTATATCCATGAATGCACTCTCCTTACTAATGTTAGTAATTCTCCAATGGTAAAGCTATACTTCTTCCTTCCTTTGAAGATTTATATATAGCGAGTATTAACTCCAATGACTTTCGACCTTCCTTCCCATCTACATACGGGTCAATACCAGCTTCTAATACATCCAAAACATTTTTATAATATCCTGTATGACCTACCATATGAACATTTGATAGAAAGTTTTCTGCTTGATTAAGGTACTTATCATCATCATCATAATTTTGAAATTCCCAATGTTCTACCTTATTTAAGGCAGTACCGCCAATTTTAACAGTCCCCTTTTCTCCTAAAATAGTAATAGAACCCTCTCTATTTTGCGGATATGTTAACATCGTTACGTTTATGCTGCCAATACAACCATTATTAAATTTAATTACAGCTGACCCGGTATCTTCTGCCTGAATCTTTCTTGCTAATGTTGCAGTATATGCTATGACACTTTCAGGAGCACCTATTAACCACTCAATCATATCAACATAGTGACTGGCTTGATTTAAAAATGCACCACCATCAAATTCCCACGTACCTCTCCATTTAGCAGAATCATAATACTCCTGAGGTCTGGTCCAAAACACATTAACAACTGACATATATATTCTGCCAAATCTACCTTTATCGACCGCAGACTTAAGCAATCTTAAAGTTGGGTTAAGTCTGTTCTGCTTTATAACAAAAAGCTTGACTCTGTTTGTCTCGCATATCCTTATCAGCTTATCAACTTCTCCAAGTTCTGTTCCTATCGGCTTTTCACTAAGTACGTGAACGCCTCTTTCTGCGGCTGTTATTCCTTGTGCAGCATGCATACTGCTAGGTGTACATATTGAAAGCACATCAATTTTTTCATTATCCAGCATCTCATCAAGGTTTGTGTAATACGGAACTATATTCTCTTCTGCAACCTTTTCTGCTCTCTCTTTTTGAGCATCACATACAGCAACAAGTTTAGCTCTACTTGTATTATTTCTTATTGCTTCAAAATGGTTTTTTGATATTCTTCCACATCCGACAAGACCAAATCTAAATTTCTTTTGCATTAATCCACCCTCATTTATTAACTTTTTAGCTTTCCGGTTGTTTCACACAGCATTCAGCATCTTCTGCAGTCCTTCTTCTGCATCCACTTTTACCTTATATCCCAGCAAACTCTCTGCCAGACATATATCAGCCAGCGAATGCTTTATATCTCCTTTTCTTTCTTCTGCATAAATCGGCTTAATCTTCCTTCCTAGAATCGCATTTATTATATCTATGAGCTGGTTTAGGGTTAGTTTCTTCCCGCAGGCAATATTCATCACTTCACCATGTCCCGCTTCAGGCGAAGCTGCTGCAAGAATATTCGCCTCTACAGCATTATCAATATAGGTAAAATCTCTTGACTGCTCCCCGTCTCCATAAATTACTGGAGATTCATCCTTGAGCATTGCCGTAATAAATCTGGGTATAACCGCTGAATACTGTGAATTCGGGTCCTGCTTTAAACCGAAAATATTAAAATATCTAAGAGATACGGTCTCCAAACCATATATGTCGTAAAACACTTTAGCATATAGTTCTCCTGCATACTTTGTGATTGCATAAGGTGATAGGGGTTTTGTTACCATGGTTTCAATTTTGGGTAAAATCTCATTATTTCCGTAAACAGATGAAGAAGATGCCAATACTACCCTCTTCACACCTTCGTCCCTTGCTGCAGCTAAAACATTTAATGTCCCATCAATGTTCACATTATTGCTTTCTATAGGGTCTGCTACTGATCTAGGCACCGATGGCAATGCTGCCTGATGTAGAATGTAATCCACACCATGAGCAGCCTTTTTTATAGTATTTAACTCCCTTATATCTCCTTTGACAAGTTCGATATCGTTTATAATACCCTCGATGTTTTCTTCTCTTCCTGTTGACAAATTATCTATAATCCTCACTTTATGACCTCTTTTTAAAAGCTCCTCACAAAGGTTTGTTCCTATAAATCCTGCTCCTCCAGTTACTAAATAAAACACTATCCATACCCCTTTCGCTATAACTTGTAAATGTTTTCACCTTGAACATCCCTGAATGCATTTCTTGTATCAAAGATTATTTGCGAGTTCTCTGAAATCCATTTGTATTCATAGAGGGTATGATTGGTGAGTAACAATACGCAATCAGCTTTATTTAATTCTTGCTGTGTTAACTCAATAGAATCAATACATTCTCCTTCTTGATTTTTAAATGACTTTACAAAAGGGTCATTGAATTCAACTTTCGCCCCTTTTTTTCTCAGCAGCTCATATATTTCTAATCCGGGTGATTCCCTTATATCATCAATATTTTTCTTATACGCCATACCAAGAATAATTATTTTTGAACCATTTATGCATTTGCCATGATGATTCAAGACATCAGCCAGTTTAGTTACAACATAGTAAGGCATATTACCGTTAATATCACTTGCCAGCTCAATAAATCTGTTATAAAAAGCATACATTTTAGCCTTCCATGACAAGTATACCGGGTCAAGCGGGATACAGTGCCCCCCTATTCCTGGTCCGGGAGAAAAAGTCATAAAACCAAACGGCTTTGTTCCTGCAGAATCAATCACCTCCCATATGTCAATCCCCATTCTGTTGCACATCAAAGCCATTTCATTCACCAAAGCTATATTGACTGCTCTGAACGTATTTTCGAGTAATTTAACCAGCTCAGCAGCTTTGGTTGAAGATACAATAATAATTTCTTCAATGAATATTTCATATAAGGCTTTTGCAAGCATAGAACATTGTTCAGTAGTACCTCCAATAACCTTTGGAGTATTTTTTGTGTTGTACTGATGATTACCAGGATCAATTCTTTCAGGTGAAAAACAAAGCCAATAGTTTTCTCCCGCTGCATAACCTTCTTTATTAAGCTCTTTTTCAATTACCTCTTCCGTAGTACCTGGATAGGTTGTGCTTTCCAGTATTATTAAAAGATCATTATGCATGTATTTTTTTATTTGACTAACTGCAGAATTTATATAGGACATATCTGGTTCCTTCGTTTTCCTTAGAGGAGTAGGTACACATATACTTACAGTATCCACCTGCTTAAGTATGGAAAAATCAGTTGTAGGTATAAATTTACCATTTGCTATAAGCTTTGCTACATCTTCTTGGTTAACATCAGAAACATACGAGTATCTCTCTTCCAAACTTCTTACCTTAGTTTCGTCAATATCTATTCCAAATACCTTTAGTCCTTGTTTTGCCATTTCTACGGCTAATGGCAAACCTACATAACCTAATCCAATTACCGAAGCAACTACTGATTTGTTTTTTATTTTTTCTAATAGATGTTCATATGCCATAAATATTCCTCCAAATTTGGCTGTTGGCTCTCGCAAGTTGCCAGCTTACAGTTGACAGTTCTTCAATCTAGTAAGCCCCACGGGATTTAAATACAACAGGTATAGTTTTTAAAATTATCCAAATATCATAAAAGAAATTTCTTTTTGCAATATACTCCAAATCAAGTCTTACCATCTCATCAAAGCCCAGTTCGCTTCTTCCTCTTATCTGCCACAATCCGGTCAGCCCTGGTTTCACTGATAGCCTCAGCATTTGCCAAGATATATACTCCTCTACTTCATTCGGCAATGGAGGTCTTGGTCCCACTAAACTCATTTCTCCTTTTAGAACATTTACAAGCTGGGGAAATTCATCAAGGCTGGTTTTTCTTATAAATTTCCCTACTCTTGTCAACCTTGGATCATCTTTGATCTTGAACATGATGCCTTCCGTTTCATTTAAATGCTGTAATTGTTCAAGTTTCTCCTCAGCATCAATACACATTGAACGGAATTTATACATATTAAAAAGTTTTTCATTTTTTCCGCACCTCTTCTGTATAAAAAATATGGGACCTTGTGAGTCAAGTTTTATTGCTATACTTATAAGTACAAATAATGGAAATAAAATTACAATTCCACTGATTGCGCTTATTATGTCAACAAGTCTTTTAATCAAGGTATATCCATAAGAAGTATGGCTATGCATCACTGACCATATCAGAGCATTTACATCTGGGTTAACTAATAATTTTTTTTGCATTTTATATCTTTATCTATCAAGTATATTGATTCATATTATTTTATTTTTCTTTAAAATGTTACTTTAATTTTCTAAGAAAAAAGCAGGAAGAACGTCTTTTTAAGACAATTCCCTGCTTTTTATCAGATTTTAGTTTTTTATTTCTGATAGTAAACAAAAATCATTTCCATAATTTCTTATTACTTTTTAACTTCTTTCGGTCTGCGTTTCCTTTTTTCGTTCAAACCATTTTCTATGGAGTATAAATTATAGTAATAATAATTATCATGCTCAATCTTGATGTTATTCATGACCACTCCAATTATATTGGCACTAACTTT